>Ga0315899_10005849_pt1 | contig 13247 bp, 17 predicted proteins | sample LakEriMetagenome_2_FD_203518 | JGI IMG/M metagenome (GOLD analysis project Ga0315899, IMG submission 203518) | Freshwater fungal communities from buoy surface, Lake Erie, Ohio, United States - Buoy 4 MA112 | ecosystem: Environmental > Aquatic > Freshwater > Lake | place: USA: Lake Erie, Ohio...
AGCCCGGCGCCACCGCCCTCGCCCGCCCGCGCGTCTCCCTCGGCTCCCCGTCATCGGTCTCCCCGTTACCTGTAGGCCCGCCGCCCAGCCACGCAGGCCAGCCAAAACTGGTGCATGCGCAGTCATTCCCAGTAGGCCAGCCAAACCGGGTGAGTGCAAAATCATTGCCAGTGTCTGCAGCTGGGCCCCGCGGCATCCTGCGCAGGATCGGCTCCGTAGATGTGACCAGGCCCCAATCCGCCGAGAGCGAGGAGAATGGTGGAGCTCGGGGGGCAGGACCCGCTGGACCGGCTGCACCAGGGAGGGCACTGATCCCGCCTCCCGCGGAGCAGAGCCTGGTGACTGTCGCGTACGTAGTGGAGCACGGATTGGACCTGTGCGATCGCTTCGAGGCGCTCCGGAATCTGCAGACTGCCATCTTGAGCGCCAACCGGCTCTCCTCGCTGAGTCCGCTCTACTGGCTGCCGCACTTGCGCTTTCTCGACGTGAGCGACAACTCCATTCAGCATGTACTGCCCGCGCCCAGTCGCCCCCCCGGCTTCAAGCGTCTGGCCGTGCTCTACTTGCACCGGAACCTGGTCAAGCGCCCCGGGAATCTGGAAATGCTGGGCCAGGCACAAGCTGTGCGGGCGCTGACTCTGTACGACAACCCGATCTCACGAGACGAGTATTATCGGCCCGCCGTGTTCGATGCCATTCCCGGCCTGCTGGCGCTGGATACCAAGATCAAAATCCCGCATGACCATTTCGTGTCCGCATCGGCGTCTGCTGAAGTTGTCGTAGACCCGGAGCTTTTGGCGCTGGCAAACGCCAGCAGTAAAAAAGCTGCCGCGACGCCTACATCGGACGTCATCACAGTGCACTCAGATCCGCTACAAAAGCATCACGTGATGATGAGATATGCAAAGGGTGATATGGGTGATATGGAGCGTGAGTTCAAGTTGGAAATACTCAAGGCCCGCAATCCGCGCGATCGCTTCAATCACGAAAGCATGGTCGGATGGGCGCTACGCAGGTGTTTATGCCATGCTGAGGAGAGGGATACGGGGGCGGAATAGAGGGAGGGAGGGCGGGAATGAAGGAGAGTTTGTGTGTGTGAATGTGATTGTGTGTATTTGTGTTTGCGCTCATGTCTGTTTCTGTAGACATGCGCATACACATTTGCATACACTCGAGTGAAGCGCAAGGCAAAGGCAAGAATCACAGAGGACTTGAAGAGCACCTCTTTTCAATCGTTATTCAGCTTGTTTTCTTCTCCTTGACACAGGCAACATGCACCGGGAGCACAATCAAGCCCTATTTGTGCTCCCAGGAGCACAAGCATCGCTGGATTGTGCTCCCGGGAGCACAAATACGGCTTGATTGTGCTCCCGGGGACACCTTGACACAGGCAACATGGGCAGGTTTATGATGCGATGCCAATTGACGCTCCCAAGAACACACTTATCGCTCGGATCCAACTCTTCGGTACAGGAATTTACTTCTGTCACAGACGAGACACTGGCAAGAGCGCATCGCTTGTATTCTTTCTGCAACCCGGCACTTGTGGTGCAGCGCTGCGTTCGCGGACATTTTGGACGCCGATACTTCCGCAAGTATCGCATTCGCGTGATGATGCCGACCCTCTCACTTCAGCGTTGGTACTCCTCTCGGACAATTCGTTTTTGGAAGGCTCAGCAATCAGAATTTGCGATGATTGCAGATGATGTAAACACCGAAATCAGAATGCTCCCTCTTTCCGGCGACAGAGGGGTGTTCGAGAATCTCGCTTCGGCCTCTGACCTATACTTCTTGCCAAGCGATATAGCACGTCTGAGGAGCTTGCTGGACACAATTAGCCACATTTTCCCGGGGAACATGCTCCCGCTCTTGCAAGTGAGCAACCTTGTACTGCTTGATCATGGTCCGGGCAACATCACGCAATGGATCCCGTACTTCCATGTGCTAGTCAAACGTGAACATCGCCAGCGATCTCTTCACAAAGGCACGTCCTTGCCGCGTTCGTGTTTGTCGCTTCGCTGCTCTTTCAGTTCACGTCTCTTCACTTCCTTTTCATCCGCCTTTACTTTGCGGGGTGATGAATCCCCAAGTGCTGACTGACGTTTGTTTGTGCAGCAACTCGCATGTGGTTCATACGGCACGAAATAGCGAGGGATGCATCTGTCCATGTTCTGAAACGGCGCACCGGGCGGATCCCCAAGTCGCTGACGAACAAGTTCGTGAAGGCGTATGAGGAGAAAAATTTGCCGGCACTTGAGTCGTCTTACCACGGGGCAATCTGGAGTCGCAGGTACTTGCTGACGTTGCGATTTACGTCGCAAACCTCGCGCGGCTTGTTCATTCGGGTGCTCAATAAAGTGAATGCGTCAATGGGAAGCGGCGCACTCAAGTTCCTGCTACAAGAGGTGTGCTTTGTGATTCAGCGCGCTTGGGTGTGCATGCTTGTTGAGTTGTCTGTCCTTGTATAGAGCCAGGGGCCTCCCGATGCCGCATATCGATCCCAAGACGTGGTGTGGACAATGCCTGCCCGTGTGGGCAAATAGCCCTGAACGTGCTAGTGCAAGCGTTTTCACACTCAAGATTTTCGGCTGCACACTATACAGGTGGTTGCCAGAATGACCGCTGCTTGCTCGATCCAGAGCGCTGTGAGATCGTGGTTGAAACGACGCAGGTATGTGAGCTCAAGTATTCTCACAGTCAATAATAGATGCCTGTAGCATTGAGCAGATTTAGCCATCATAAACGCAAGGATGCTGCATGAGTGACGAAAACCTGAATTGTGATGTCAGAATGCGGCCGTCACTTGGCACCGCAGTCTTTGTGAATCGAGCCATTCGCCTCTTGCAGCGGTGGTGGAGGTGGAAGCTATTGTTTTGGCGCATCGCGTGTCTGAAGAAAGTGCGGGAGGCGGTGGCGCTCAATGGCGACACTGCTGTGCTCTTCTGCTTCGCGTCAAACATGAAAAAGAGATTTGAGGAGGACAAGGTAGGCAAGCCTCTTTTTCGGGAGGCACATTTTCACTTTGACTTCGATGCCGAGGGACAAGTCTTCGTGCATCAGATGGGTGAAGGAGATGATGGTCTTCAGATCCAGCAAAGACGACTGAACCCAGATCATGAGGCGCACGAGAAATCATCCCAAGATGAGCAGCGGGAAGTGCGCGCATTGCAGCGGCCATTCCTTCCGCAATGGGTCGGGCTGTTTGCAAACAGTAACAAAACAGCAGTAGAATCCCCCAGAGCACATTCTCCTGGTGAGAACTGTGCAGCAACGTCCCTACTTCAGACTAAAATTGAGGCGTGTTCATGTTCTTGGTGTCACTCTCTTTGCGGAGCCTTGTCCTTACTTGCTTACACCTGATGCTTTGTGTAGCGATACTGGCAAACGTGTGGCGCCGTACACTCGACGTTCCTCAGAAAAGCACAGGAGCACCTTCACCGCTCAAGAGCATCTTGCAAACGACATGCAAAGTAACGCTGGCTGAAACAAAAAGTCACTCAGGTATGCAAGAGCACATGATGGTGTGGGGTTTCACGGACCTGCGCCTCACGTTCGTGTTACCATAAAATCGCACCCCTGTCTTTGCATGCGAAAAAAACCAACGTATCTGATTTGTACTGATGTGTGCAAAACGTATGTGCGTGTTCCCCTGCTTGTCAGTCTGGGATTCTCGAAAGGATGGCAATGAAGAGGACGGCGAATCCTGGAAACTTCCCGGTAGGCCGTTGCTGGGAAACGCACCAGTCTTAAGGCTCGAATTTGCTTCAGCGCTGGAAGCAAGGAGGCGGATGAGCATTCTCCTCATTCGGACGTTGAGGCCACGCACACATGATCCCGTCCGGTTGATGAGCGTGCAGCAGGCGGCGAAGAACGTGTGCGCCGTCTACATTCAGGCCATGTTTCGGGGGCACCTAACCCGAAGATGGTGGCGTCTCGTCACAACCTTTCTTAAAGAAAGACTGCATACGAGTTTTCTCGAGCAACGCGTTGGCAGCAACGTGAAGGCTGATGTCAGCTCCGAGTCTTGTTTGCTCTTGTCGAGCTTGCCGGAAAGTTTGCGGCAGGTGCTGAACAGGATAGGGGTGTCCGAAAATATTTTGTCCGCGATGGTGCGCTTACAGGAAAGTCAAAGCTTCAAACGCGGACCAAAAGTCAGGTTCTGACCAGACAGCATGCTCACGCGCAATTGCATTTGGCAAGACACGCTGTCGTCGTATGAATAGCCTGACTGAGGATTTGTGTGCAGATTGTCGCGGGATCGTGGGGTGTGTTTCCATGGAACAGAATTGCCAAATGCTCCTGAAATGATCGTCTGTCGGCCTGCTCCTGGCCACAAAGATGAAGGCAGGGGCCTGCCGTCAACGGGCAGCAGGGACAAAGCGTTGGTAGCGAACATCATGCGGCGAGAAAAGCAAGATCAGAGTGACAGACGGGCGATGATGAAAATGATTGAGGTGAAAAGAAAAGTCGAGAGTGTAGCAATCGCACACCGTCGTCAACAGGATCAAGTGGATCTGCGCTCACGCCCAGACAGCATGAAGATGAGTATGTTCAAGATCCTGCAGCCTCGACCACCAACTTTGCACGAAATCGAGTTAGCACAACGCCGGCATAGGATGCTGATACAAAAAGGGGTTCACCGGGAGATTCTTGAAAAGCACCAGGTGATGCGCGAAGACTTTCTCTCTTCCAGGCGGAAAGAACGCAACACGGAGCGCCGACTCGCCCTGTTTGCGAAAGATCTTTACTCCATTCCAAACATCTTGCAGCCAGCCATGTCTCATCTAAATGACCTGATACAGGACGACGCAAGTGTAGCGCCCCGTCCAACCAGCCCGTTGGAAACCCCAGAAGTGGCCTTGAGTCTCATGGCGGCACCCGAAAAGCTGCAGCGGCCTCGAACTGAGAGCCAGCTGCCAACACTAATGTGGCGGCGCGTGGACAAGATCATCCACAGCCGCGCGCAGTCTGCTGCCAACGCAGCTGTTGAGGAGCGCAAAACGTACAATTTGCGCATGAAAAACATCATGACTACTTCTGTGCAGAACACCAGCGCTCATTTGAGGGAACAGAAGAAGGCGGATGTTGTGCATGAGAAGTGCAAACTAGTGGCTATGAAGATGCACCGCGAGCAGATTGACCAACAATGGGATTACTGGCTAACCAAAAAGGCCTTCTTTGGCAGCAGGCCGATCTTGCAAGGGCCACAGCTCGACAAACGCCCTGCGACGTCACATGTTGACCTTCGCCACTATACCCACACTCCGGATGTGGGTGTCAGGAATCGCCAGAATAGTCCCGACGTACATATGGGGGCGGCCGAAGGCAAGGGTCACAATAGTCCCGCGCTGGATGGAGCTGCCAGAGACAAGGGCAGCGCTGATAATGATACTGCTGTCCGCGTTTACGTCAGTCAAGGCACCTCCAATGAGCAAAAAGAAAGGGGGCGCATGGTTGATGAAAGACCCGTTTCGGCCATCGCCCGCGATCGTCTTCTGGAATCTTCGGTAGATCTCGCCATCAATCTGATTGATGGCAAGTTTTCCCTCGAGATAAATGCACAGGACATGGTCCCGGATTCTGATGCGGTTAGTCCTGATTTGTAGACGCATTTAAGGTCGTCCTCGTAACGTCTCGAATGGAGTCTGGTTATTTGTTTATTTATGTTTAAAGAGTCTCGTTAAAGCACCGAATGATTGGCGATGCTCGGTGGAGTCAAACCCAAGAGAGCGTAAGAGGGACCACGATCCGTCCCACCACGATCCGTCCCTCTCTTTCGTTACAGGTGGTGCTAGAAGGGTTGAAAAAGACCACGAGGGCGTCCACCACCTGCGCGGACGCCACGATACCAGCAATGATCTGCGATCACAAACACACCGTGAGCATGGCCTGCGCCACCTTTTTCGAGGGCATCCCAAAGAACTCCCCAAAGACGGCCGCCAAACTCGATGCGCAGGTCAAATTGGCTGTTGCCCGGGATGCGCGCCATGGTGTCGGAGAGGAAAGTAGCGGCAAGGGATGACGAAACGCTGATGACCAAGAAGACAAGGGTGGGAATTATCCAGCCAGATTGCCAGAAGCCCAGGAGAGAGGGCGAGAGAAGTTTATTGACAATCAAATAGATGACTGAAGGTCGGTAAGTACAACGCCTCTTCAGGGTGACACCGCCGCTGGGCACTCGTGGCCCAGCATTGGCGGAGAGTCCACGCCGGCGGAGTCTAAATCGTGGCTGATCCGAGTAAGGTTGCTTGTGGCACAAGCAACCTTACTCGGATCAGCCACGATCTAGGTGGACGTCGTGGGGCTGCGCGGCGGCCCAAGAGGGCCGGCAACATTAAAAGGGCGCACGGCCACGGCTTACGCGGGATTTCCAGGGGCACAAGCGCAGCGGAGCTGCGCTTTTGCTCCTGAAAATCCTGGCTCATACACGGCCTATACCCCCACTCTCCGTTCGGCCTTGTGGCACGCGTTTCAGCAACACACAAGAGGGACAAACCGTTGCCGGTCCGCCCGAATCACCGACCCGCTCTTTCGAGGGTTCGGAATCCCAAACCGATCCACAGGCCCCTTGGAGCGTGCCTTGTATTTGTTCTTGCAGAAACAAAAAATAGTCTACCGACTATTTAATATACCAATATACCCATTTGGGTACACCCGCGAGAGATAGAAGAAAGCACATGTGTCATGTGATGACGAAAGCACGTGTGATGATGTTGCTATCATGATGCTTGTGGAATCATGTGACATCATGATGCTTCTCTCCCCCCCCTAGGTTGACCAGGTGTATTGATGTTGTACCAGGTCAAGAGATCGAGAACAACCATGTCCATCCTCTCACACACCGTAAGCTCCTCAATATACGTGCGCTGCACATCTCTGACCAGTCCGGTATGATTCTTCAACGTCCATAAATTTCAACAATCAGTGTTGACTTACTGGGGACGCAGGGCGGCGTGGGCGGGTGAAACCCGCAAACATGATAGCGCCAGGAGGCCAGCCAAGATGATCCCAAACCTTACTTGAACTCGAGATAGGAGAGGGGCACTGACAGAGCATGACTCACATGGGCACAGAGGCACACACGCAGACGCAAGACATGACCTTCACAACAAAAAGATAGGTTGGTTAAATATCACTTGCACTTTGCTCACTTGCACCTTGCTCTAGAAGGTGCAACCCTACAGACCGGCGGCCCATGACATCGATCTGAATGTCCTCGGTGTTCTCAAGCTCACCCTGCGCGGCGCCCTTCCCTTGGTTCATGATGACCAAGTCTCCTTCTTCCCCTCGTATATGATAGCGAACGCCATCGCCGCTCCCCTCCGCCTCCTCCTCCACCCCTGGCTCGCCCTCTTGCAAGCTGAAGTGAAGTGCCTCTGGCGGCATCATGGGCACTTGCCCCATGAGCCCTTGGGCCGAGGGATGGCAAGCTGCCCTCTCTGTGTCCTCTATTGCTTTTTTGATGCGAGCAAAGTGCAAGTATTTGGCCACGTCATCGCCCACGTTGTCGCCCATGTCATTCCTTTTGCCCAGCGCCCTTTCTCTTGCATCCTGCACACCTCCTTCCTCGTGCACACCTCCTTCCTCGTCTCTGGCCCCATGGGGTAATAGGTCCGATACCTCCTCCGACGCATCTTGCTGCGGGAGGAGCAACACCAAGGCAGAGAGGAAGCAGGTTCAGGAGGCCATGCGCGTCAGGCTGAGGAAGGAGCATGCGGAGGCTGGCGGAACATCATCTCGCCACCTTTCGAGGCAAGGTGCCTCCCCAGGCCGTGTGCACGCGTGTGTGCACGCCAGGCCGAGGTAGAAGAAAAGGAGAGAGGAGGTGCGGAAAGGACAAGCGGCACACTGGTGTGCACACCTTTGGTGCGCACTCGTTTGCACCGGCAAAGGGATCATGAGGGAGAGACAAATCGAGAGGCAGATGGAGCGCCAAATGCCCCGCGCCAAATACCCCGCTAGAGAGCTCAAGGAGGGCTCTTAGAGGGCTCTCGTCAAGACAGGTTTAGGGTTTACGGTTTAGGGTTTAGGGTTTAGGGTGAAGATAGAGGGCTCTGGTGGCGGACTCGATAGCGCTCTAGATCAGACCTCACCTCACTCGTTTAGCTCTCGGCACACCTACCGTACTCTCCATACTCTGGGATCGGGCGTCATGAGCACAACGATGCAACCGTTGGATACCATCAGTCTATCCAACTCCCGCTCCTCGTGCGCACGTGTAGAATGACATCTTCATGTGTGTGTGTGTGTGTGTATGTTTGTGTGTGGTGTGATTGTATGTGGGCGGGCGGGTAGAAGCGGGTGAAAGGAGGACCTCAAGAGCGCTGAGGCGCTCAACACGGATGAGGCGCTCAACATGGTCTTGGAAACGGGCCAGCAGCTTCCGCTCTAGGCAGGACATGGTGCAAGCCTCTCCGCCGCCATCTCCGCCGCCATCCCCACCACGCTCCCCACCTGCTTTCTGCTCCTCCCTCGCCCCTTCGGCGTCTGCCCTTGTGACATTCAACCAATCCTCCTCGGAGGTATCCGGGGTGGAGTCGGAGACGGGCGCGGCGGGGAACAGTTGGCGGCGACTAGCGCGCTCCACTCTCTTGGCATACTTGAGCTCCGAGGGGAGGCACCCATACACGTTGGCCTGGCGGCATGTATGTCTTGCGCCGTCAGCCAAAGCACGTGCGGGCATTCAGCACGTGCGGCCACGTGCGGCCATTCACGTTGGCGCGAGGGTTGAAAAAAGAGGTGTTGCTGCACACGGGTCCTACAAAGAGGTCCGACGTAACGGTCCTACACAGAGGTTTAGGCTTTAGTTTAAACCCTGAACCTACACTCTCCTTGAGGTTTAGGCTTTAGTTTAAACCCTGAACCTACACTCTCCTGTGTCAAAAGAGACCTACTAGCGTGTCAAAAGAGACCTACTCTCAAACCCTGAACCTACACTCTCCTTCATAGCGGTCCTACACACAGGTGCTACAAAGAGGCCGCACAAAAAGTTCCCAAATACAGGAGCACAAAGACGTGCTACAAAGTGGTGCTACACAGGGGTGTCAAAAGAGACCTACTAGCGTGTCAAAAGAGACCTACTATCGTGTCAAAAGAGACCTACTAGCAACAACGCGGTGCTACACATGTGTCCTACAAACAGTTCCTACAAAGAGGCGGTTGGCATACAAAAGAGGTCCTACAAAGAGGCGGTTGGCATTGTTGCGGGACGCGAATTCATCTAGTTGCCGCAGCTCTTCCAAATATGCGCGGCCATCCTCCGTCTTGTACCTGATATTTGTAATACATTTGTTTTTATAATAGCTATCATGATAAAATGAATAGAAGAGATGATATCTAAATGACCATGGCAGCATGGCAGCATGGCAGCCATGACGCGCAGGTATATGACATGCATGTATCCTCCTCCTCATATGACATGCATGTATCTTCCTCCTCATATGACATGCATGTATCCTCCTCCTCATATGACATACATGTATCCTCCTCCTCGTATGACATGCATGTATCCTCCTCCTCACCATGGCAGCATGGCAGCATGGCAGCGACAAATGAATGAACAGACTGATTATATCTATTCAATAATAGAAGAGATGATATCAAAATGAACATTGCAGCGCTCAGGTTTAGGGTTTAGGGTTTAGGGTTTAGGGTTTAGGGTCTAGGCTAAATGACCATGCCAGTTTTAGGGTTTAGGGTTTAGGGTTTAGGCTAAATGTGCATGGCAGCGCTCATCCATGACGCGCCCACTGGCATGCATGTATCGTCCTCCTCACCACTGCCATGCATGTATCATCCTCCTCACCATGGCAGCGCTCATCCATGACGCGCCCACTGCCCACGTCAATAACCTCTCCACCCCTACAACCTCCTTCCACCCACCCACCCACGCCATGACCCCCCTCCTCGCCTGCTATCAATACGCAGCGCGCACTGGAAAACAGAGGGTCGTATCATTCCATTTGTTTTTAATAAAAAGAAGACCATTTTAAAAAAAACAAGATAGGTATGGTACCATTTGCGGCCAAGGACGGGGCCAAGGTCGGCGCTGTCGAAACTGCTCACCGTGTCGTGGAGCAGGTGCTGGCAGACAGACATCATGGCCGCATCGGCCTTGTCTCGCGCCGCCTGAATGCATGCCAGCGCCAATGTGTGCGTGGCGGAGGAGGGAGTCGAATGAGGGAGTTGCATTTACTTGACTGATGCTTGACTGATGCTTGACTGCATGCCCTAAGCACACACACTGATGCTTCACTCCATCGTCTAGGCCCACACAGATACGCCGCGCCGCCCATTATTATGTTTTGCAATGGACATATATTACGTGTATCTACTATTCGGATCAGCAGGGATTGGGGCGCAGGACTTCGGGCATGCACCGTCCTGTCGCCTCCGCCCAATCACACAAAGATTATGTGCATGCATGGCGAAGAATCAAGACACAGAGAAGGGAATGGACCGCAGTAGCGCCCTGCTGGTGTCGGCGGCTTCCCAATGGCTTTTTCTTGAGTGTGCCCGTCTGCAAGATGCGTTGCGCCCGCAAGTTGCTGCGCCGCCTGCGCGACTCTTTTCCTCGCCGCTCCATCGCTGAGCAACGCCGAGCGATGCACGCGGCCCACGGGCAGTGGGGCAGGGGAAGACGATTAGCGTGAGATCTGAGACTGGCAGGCGCCAGCAGGCACTGCGGTAGGCAGCGACGAGTCCTCACCGTAATCGTGCATCATCATGCAGAAAGCTGTCGCCTCGTCCGGTGCATCGCTGTATTTTGCCTTCAGCTGATTTCTGCCAGCCAGCCCGTCCGCCTCGTTGCTCATAGCAGCCCCTTTACCCTTTATCAGCTTTTTGGCAGGGGGCGGCGCGGGCGGTGCCACGCTCGCTGCCTCCTCGGCATCGGTGCTTGGTGCCGCATCTACCGCACGTCCGCTTCCCAGGCCCCCGTCGCCGTCTCGGTACACGGCCCGCATTGGCTGCACCTCGTCGTGGCGGATAGCCTCCCGCTCCGGTCTGCCCCCGCTGAAACTGCTGTCCTGCCACGACGAGGCCGCCGACGAGGTGTCACGCATACAGTCTGCGCCGTACGCTTCGTCGCGGTCGCCGACAAAGTGCCCCCCCCCTCGCAGCACAATCGCTCGCCCCGCCGCCGGAAAGCGCCCGGAGAGCCCCCGCGGCATCACCCTCGGGCACGCTGGGGGGGCAATCGACGGGCGGGCAGCCGCATGCAGCAATAAGAGGCTCAGGGCCGCGACCAGCCGCGCGCCCGAGTCCTCAAAAATGCCCGCGCCCTGTCGTCGTGTCGAATCTTCGAGAGACATCGCCTCGGTTGCCCACGCGTCACGGGCCGGCAAGTACTCCAGTCTGCCTGATGCACAGGGCCCTGCAGCACGCGACGCTGCATCCAAGCTTCATGGACCAATGTTTTCCACGAACCCGACGTGCCCATGACAGACTTGCTGAGCATCCTGGTGGGGCGGGGCATTCTCTCTCTCTCTCTCTCTCTCTCTCTCGCTCTCTTGCATACGCACCCTCTCTCTACCTCTCGCATACACTCTCTCCCTCTTCCTCGCCCTCTCGTTCTTGCTTCTCCCTCGCGCGCTCTCGCTCTCGCGCGCGCTCTCTCTCGCGATCGTGGAGGCACGTGCTGATGGGCATGAATGTGTGCGGTAGGCGCGACGGAGAGCGGCAACGGATGATGCAGACGGGGATGCGGAGAGGGTGGCGGGTGCCGACGCCATGGGCACCCGCCTGCCGGGACCAGCCGCGATCGATCCGGTAAGGCGCCATTCATCCATGCGTGCAGCTCGCGACGCACGCGTTGCGCGATGCATCGCGACACACACGCCTGAATACGCTTACTGTGCCTTTGCGCTCGTCTGCCCGCTCGGGCCTGCCGGCTGCTACAGGCGCAAAGGTCGTTGGCGGAGAAGCGAGCCATGTTCGGGGAGAAAAAGGGCGAGCTACTCAGACCCAGCCCGCCCGCGCCAGGTTGGTGCAGCTGTGTTAGATCGTGTGCTCCATAGTTTGCTCGCCAGTTTGTGTATTTTGATGAGTGTGCATGCAGGCAGCGGTAGCAGCAGTGGAAGCGATGGAGGCGTGGCCGCAATCCTGGCCGCACGGCGCAAAAAGGTAGCAATGATGGGAAGATGTTCTCCGCAAGTAATGAAGGGATCATCATGTCCCCACCAGCACACCTCTAGAAAGCTGCCTCGCATGCGCACGCGTACCAACGCCAGCTGTGTTGACAAAAGGTGTGCGACGTTTGACAGGTGGACGCGTCCATCGTGGGCGAGGATGAGCTCGACACGCCAGACGTCGACAACAAGTACCTTACCCTCTTGTGAAGTGTTGGTTTGAGCACCCTCGTATAAAACAAAAAGCGAGCTTCCCACAACACAACCACGCACCCCCCAAACTTACCGCAACCAGCTACCACCTATTTCACCTGTCTGCTGCTGCCGACGGCCGATGGCGCAAGCCTCGGCTTGCAGGAAGAAAAGTCAAAGAGAACTCTTGCTTAGCTGCAGCCAGGATAGCTGAGTCGCGCTCGCCCACCCGCCTCCCCCTGCGCCCTGCCTTCCCCTTCCTCTTCCCCTTCCCTGCCTCCTTGCTCGCCCTCTCCCCCGCGCCGCTGCGCCGCTTTCACCTCTTTCTCTCTGCAGAGGGAGGGGGCGAGTCAAAAGGTCCGACGAGGCTATGCTCAAGGTTGGGACATCGCACACAAATAGCACTCCAATACACCAAATAGCACTCCAATACACCAACACACTTCTCAAGAGTTGAAAAGGACGCATCTACGCGCGTAACCATCAACGCGCGGGGGAGGCGGCGCGCTCGAGTGAGCAGTCTCTACATACAGCTGTGGGCCTGTTTGCGCCGAATGCGCGTTCAGAATCGGATGCGCGGCCCACCTCCGGCCCTAACTCTAACCCCCGCTGAGCCCTAATCCCTGCTCAGCCGCATTTGGCAAATGCCTTTGGCAAATGTCTTTGGCAAATGTCGCTATGTTGGGGGGGCTGCCGCCTCGCCCTCCGGCGGCCTGCGTGCACATGCCGCAGATGACTGTGTGTGTGTGTGTGTGTGTGTGTGTGTGTGTGTGTGTGTGTGTGTGTGTGTGTGTGTGTGTGTATGAGTGTGTGAGTGTGTGTGGTATGTGTGTGTGTAAAGGGATGCCTGCCTGTGAGTCGGTTAGTGGTTGGGTGGGTGTTAGTAGTTAGTACCAATAGCAGTTAATTGAACTAAACCTAGTTAGT
>Ga0315899_10005850_pt1 | contig 13245 bp, 11 predicted proteins | sample LakEriMetagenome_2_FD_203518 | JGI IMG/M metagenome (GOLD analysis project Ga0315899, IMG submission 203518) | Freshwater fungal communities from buoy surface, Lake Erie, Ohio, United States - Buoy 4 MA112 | ecosystem: Environmental > Aquatic > Freshwater > Lake | place: USA: Lake Erie, Ohio...
AAACGGGAGCTTATTCAATTGCTCGAAACATTGATTAATGAAAGGCTCACGGAGAAACAGCGGACTGTGATCCGCGCGAGCCTAGATGGCTTTTCATCCGATGGAATCGCCAACGTTCTGAAGATGAATCGGAACGCCGTCTACAAATTGCAGCATGACGCCCGACTCGAACTGAAACACGGCCTGGAGGAATCAGGCTATACAGCTGACGATTGCATATCCCTTTTTGTCACGCAAGGAACCAACGTATGAAGATTACGAAACAACATCTGGACAGGCTCGGTTCTTTGATCCGCGATGTCGACGAACGTAGCACTCTCGGCTGCGATGGTTGCTTTGAGCTGATGAGCCAGTACGCGGACGCCATGGTAGAAGGCATCGAGCTCGATGATGCCATGCAAGCGGTCCAAATCCATTTATCGGAATGCCCATGCTGTCGCTATGAATACGAGGCTTTGCAAGCCGCGTTAGAAGAAGTCGCGACGGTGTAATAACAATGACGTGGTTCGCTCTCACCTTAAAAGCAACGCCGATCGACTGAGTTACGAAGATTTTGAAATGCGACTTGCTGCTAAAACTAAGAACGACAGACAATAGGATTAAGGGAGTTTGATTATGCTAATGAATCGTCTCGTGTATCGCATGGGTCTGCTTTTATCTTCGATCCTGGTGTTTTCGCCAGTGATCGCTCAGGAACCTTCTATCTCAGCCGATCTGCGTCCGTTGGTACCTCATCGAGTCTTTTCGCTCATTCACGCACCCGAGGTGCACAAAGAATTGGGCTTGAACGATGCGGAGGTCGGCCAGCTTGAAGAACAATTCCAAAAGTGGGATGGCGATTGGTTTCGCAGTCGCAATCTTCCGACAGAGAAAAGCTTCGCAGAGCTCGATCGATTAGAGAAAGAGTTTTGGGCTTGGGCCAAGGGTGCTTGGAGCGTGGAACAGCTCAAGCGATTGAAACAAATCGAGGCGCAATCGCAAGGTAATCGCATGTTCGTGAGAAAGGAGATTGCCAAAGCGGTGAAGTTGACTTCGGTGCAAGTTAAAAAGTTCACGGATCTGGCGAGTGCAACCGAGGTGGCTCAGAAGAAGCTTGAAGAGCTGGCGATGAAAGGCGGAGACACCTCGGCAGCAACCGAAGCCGTGGCTGAGGCAACCTCGGCAGAACAAAAGGCTATTGCCTCCATTCTGACACCAGAACAAACCAAAGAGTTAAAGGCGCTCGTAGGTTCCATTTTCGATACGAAACAGCTAAAGCGAATCTATCCGATGGCGCCCGAGTTCGCACCAGACACCGAGTGGTTCAATTCCTCACCGCTCACGCTTGAGTCGTTGAAAGGCAAGGTTGTTGTGATTCACTTTTATGCCTTTCAATGTCACAATTGCCATGCGAATTTTGAGATCTATCGTCGTTGGCATGAGAAGTATGCTGACCAAGGGGTAGTGATGATCGGGATTCAATCGCCTGAGACACCAGACGAGCGAGATCCGGCAGCGGTTCGCGAAGCGGCCAAGGATCGAAAGCTGGAGTTCCCTATTGTTATGGATCGAGAGATGAAGAATTGGGATCGCTGGGCTAATACTATGTGGCCTACGGTGTATGTAATCGACAAGCGAGGGTACTTGCGCCATTGGTGGCAGGGAGAGCTCAATTGGCAAGGAGCCACGGCCGATAAAACGATCGAGGCCGTGATCGAAGCGGCATTGGCTGAGTAAATGTTCATCTTCTCGTAGCCGATCTGGCCAAAGATTGGATGCATTGCCGGCGTGCTATCCCAAAGTCTGGCGACTTCGGCTACGGGGACTGGTAGGTGCCTGCCGTAATTGCAATGCTTCGCGACATGTTACGGCATGCCATGTTTACATCTCGTTGCTGCTGGTGGTACATCGCGAATGGAAACGTTACCATAGTGATCTATGAACCAAGGCATAAGACTACGATTTGGAATACAGGGCTTGTTGTGGGCGACGTTGGTCGTCGCGATAATCTGCGGCGTGATTAGCTTTGCGAGTCGGATGTATTATGCAGAGCGATATGCCGTGCAAGCGATTTTGAAAAAGGTTGATGGCATTGGGTATTCTATTGATACTTTTGAAGATGTCTTGGAAGAAGTGGCCAAGGTCACGATCACGGTGGATGGCATTCCCGATTCGAGAATTGTGTTAGTGGGTTTAACAGAATATGAATCGAACGGTAGCTTCGCCATTACTCAGCTTGGAAAGTGGCGATTCGTAACTACCGGCTCGAGGTTCCTGGGGGCCGTTGATTCTGCAACGGGGGAGCCGGTAAAGTCCAACTACTGGGGTGGCCACATCGCCGTGGATCCTCACAGTCCTTACAAAGAGATCATTCCGTTCCCGATCAATACAGTACAGGACATAGTTGATCACTATCAAGAATTGGTCGGTTACTTCGACAAATGGCCGAGAGAATCCGAGCCCGGGCATGTGATATTGGATGATGGATCTGTACAGAAGTACTACGTGCTCGATACCGGCAAATAGCGAAACGAGATCCAACATGGCCAACTCAATAGCCGAATCCCTGATCCGACTCAAAGCAAACAGCCACCAGTGCAAAAGGCCTCCTAGCGTCGTCCACTACAACAGCCTGGTGCGCGGAAACGATCGGAAGGGATTTTTCAATTCCTAGGCTTCGCGGCGTCGCATTCGCTCCTGCCGCTGACTTGCTGCTACTTTGATGTTCTCTGGTAGCCCAGGCATCTTTAAGACCTTGGATAGGTCTTCTGCAGCCTTTTCGTTTTCGTGCAAAGCGGAGTATGCAAGCGATCGATTAAATAGTGCCATTCCTAGCACATCTGCTGGTAACCCCTCTGCTTTGATCGCGGTAGTGTAGTCCTGAACGGCTCCTGCAAAGTCGCCCTTGTTGGCCTTTAACATTCCGCTTCGATACGGAGCGAGCTGGTTCTCTCGACGTGAAAGTTTGGTTTTTAACCAATCAAAAAAGCCCATCTGACGCAACTCGCTATATAGAAGAACTGACTACTGAATCAAATCACCGAACGAAGCTAACGGTGCAGGACAAACTACTTGGCGAATAAGGCGTAAAGGGTATTCGACGAGCGAATAAAAAGAGTTCCATCGCTCGCAGCTGATGTTGCCCAATATCGAGCGTTATCCTCGGGTAATTTATTCACACGTACGAGATCTAACTTTGGACCTGGCTTGAGTACAAAAGTGTTTCCGTTTTCGTCAGGACAATAGACCAAGCCGTTGTATAGCCACGGCGAAGCCCAAAACGCTCCCGCATCTGGCAGTCGATCTTGATACAGCACCTCACCCGTTTTCGCATCGACGCAACTCATCATGCCATTTCGTACAGCCAACAAAAATATCTGATCGTCAACTAGCAACGGGGACGATCTCTGAGGAGCAAACTTGGTTGTACTCCACAAGATACTGGAGTTGGCTGTTTCACCCGGTTTCAAACTAATGTCTCCCATTGCTCCAGCCTTAACGACCATCATGCCCGCACCGTCACGACCTTGATGACCCACCACCAAGAGATCGGAATTTGCGGATGGTGTCGAACTATAGCCACCGACGCTCGATGTCGCTTGCCATAGCAATTTTCCGTCCTTCGGATCGTAAGAGCGAATCGTTTTCCCGGCCGTTATGAGCTCGGATCGTAGACTGTTAGTCCAAATGATTGGAGAACCCCAGTTCGATACCTCTTCTCGCTCTTGACGCCAAGCTTCTTTTCCTGTGCTGAGATCGAGCGCGATGATGAACGATTTCTGCTCATTGTCCGCTTGCAAGAAAACCATACCGTCGTGGATCATGGGTGAACTCGAAGTCCCCCACTCATTCTTCATGGGATAGTTTCCGATGTCCTTCTGCCATAGTTCCTGCCCATTCAAATCGTAACAGAAGACTCCCATCATTCCGAAATAAACTACGATCCGAGTCCCGTCCGTGGCTGGTGTTTCTGATGCATATGTGTTGTCGCGATGTGTCCCCAGTCGCGGTTTGCCTTGAAGAGCATCTTTGGTCCAAAGCACGTTTCCCGATTCTGAGTCGAGACACAACACCTTCCACACGTGATCCGAACTCTTATCTTTCTTTCCAGACGATACCGCAGTCGTCACAAAGACCTTTTTGCCTACCACGACAGGTGCCGACCAACCCTCGCCAGGTATGTTCGTCTTCCATTTGATGTTCGAATCCACACCCCATACTTCGGGTAGTTTCAAGTCGCGAACGATCCCGTTGCTACCGGGGCCGCGAAACTGCCACCAGTCATTTGCCATCGAATCGTTACAAACCGTAGCGAGTGTCAAAACGATTAAGCCAGAGTACCTTCGCAACATCATCGCAATTCCTAAATGGGTTCTTTCCGCAATTCAACTATTCGATTGCCGAGCCAAAACCAATCATTCTTGATTATCTATCGGCTCGCCAAACGTCATCTTATCCGCAAACCGCGAAGCATTAGTAAGATACCTTTGTTGAGTTTTTAAGTTTTGCTCAGAATTCTGTTTAAAGAAATTAGGCACCAACTGCTGACCGATTCCTGCTATCTGATCTCAATGATCGTGCAAAGCGCCAGGACGATGGACGGTATCGGCCTGATTTTCACTTCGCGTACCATGGGCATTCCAGCCCACCCCTGTCTATTCTCTTTGCCGAAATGCTCGTTCCCCCGAGAACATTGTTTCCTTTCCCTCGCCCAAACCACTTACAGAATGACTTATACTCAAGGGGGTTCTCTGATTCAGTAGAACACGTCATCTGATAGCAAGGCATCCGAAACCGATAGTCAACATCATTTAATCCGCCTGTGACAACCAAATCATCAAGTATTAACAAACGATTGCACCGAATTGTTCGGACCGTTCGCCCTCTCGTGGACGCACTTTTTCCTCGCATCTGTCAAATATGCGATACAGTCCTGCTTGATCCCAATTCGGAATCGATCTGCCAAGAGTGTTTGCTCAGCTTCGCCCCTGACGAAAATCGTTGTCAGCGTTGCAGCGCACCGGTACCGCGCTCTGTGGCGGTTAACCCCAAGAAATGCCATCTCTGCAAAAAGACGTGGCACTTTCAGCGAGCCATTTGCTTGTGCGCCTACCGAGCTTCTGCCGCGAAAGCCGCTCGACGTATGAAATCCGCCAATCACGAGCCTCTCACCGCTGAGATCGGTGTGCATATGGGCAAGTGGTTAAATGAAACGGTTAACATCATTCATTACGATGCTCTGATACCTATCCCTCAACATTGGTATCGACGCGCGACCCTTCGTTACAATCAAGCCGAAGTGTTGGCGAGAAAGATTGCGACTGAGTGCGATATTGCCGTTCGGGAAGATCTGCTCAAGCGGACGCGATTGACGGCCAAACAAGGGACCAAGACGATACAAGAAAGACAACTCTCCCTCATCGACTCCTTTGCGTGCACGAGGCCGGACTTTGTGAAGTATAAATCATTTCTTCTGGTTGATGACATCGTTACGAGTGGAGCGACTGCCAGTGAAGCAGCCAAGCCTCTCATGGACGCGGGCGCCAAACGGGTCGATATTGTTGCCTTTGCCCGCGGTGCCTCGGTTGGCAAGTAACTTTCATTACTTGCCAAGCTAACTTGTCTCAGCCGTCCGGCACTGATTAGTCAGGTATTGTTACTAACTCGCCGCCTTGGTGAGTTAGCATCTTTTCTAACGCTTCGAGATCAACGAACTTAGAGAAGAATCGAACCGATCCATCCCAAATGCCAACGTTTGATCCTTTTTCTGGAAAAGCATCGGTCAGGTCGATTTCCTCTATGTTGATATCATCAGGGGCTGTCCATGGTACAGAGTATCCAGAATCGACTTCTACAATGGAAATCGTATTGGACAAACCATCGGTAAACATGGCGAATCGGAGCTTACCTTCTTCCGATCCGGGAGTACCTTCCCCATAGGGCATGACGTAAGTCGTATAGCCCGGCTCGGTAGGAATCTTAGGATTTCTATAAACATCTGGCATCAACTCGAGGAGTTGAATGTTGTGTGGACTATCCCATGGCTCATCGAGCTTGAATCTCTGATAGAGGTTTCCTTGTTCGATATAGGGTAGCAACGCAACACGCCAGCTCAAAAGTGGTTTACCGTCGGCGTCTTTCTTCCAAGCTCGATTCGGTAGCTGTCGATATGTGGATTCAAAGTTATGAAATGCGAGCATGATTTGCTTTTGGTTGTTCATACTCTGCATCCGTTGAGCCGACACCCTGGCTGATTGCACGGCAGGTAGTAACATTCCGACCGCGATACCAACAGTCGCTGCGCTATTAGATTGCAAGTCGAGTGAGAGATAATCTTCGTGCTGAGTCCAAAGACTCTTTTCGAACACGCTCTTCAATCGAACTGTGTACTTATCGACCGCTGCCATCATCTCTTCGGAAACATCGGGGCTTTGAGCCATGCTCTCTCGCATTTGAGTTGTGAACTGATCAAAACCAATCGATTGAACATCTTTGAGCGCCGAAGCGATCTTGCCTATCGATTCTTTTGAATCGGAGAACAGATCGAGAACCAATTTCGCGTTAATTCCGGGTGTTGAAGTGACTCGAACAACGTCAACCTCTTCTGCCAGCGTCATCAACGGGGCTAACAATGGTTCAGGCAGGGAAGCGGGATTGTCTTCTAAGAAACCGATGACGATTGGGCGAATTGGTTCGAGAGACAACACAGCAAATAATGGCGATTTCGTATCACCCGCAATCTTGGTCGCGGGTGTTTGAGAATTCTTGGTAGCGAGCATCCTGCGTAACATGCTGTCTGTTCCAAAACACAATTGCTTTCCTGTTTCCTGAGCGAATCGGACCGGAGAATAGTTCATTTCACGGAATCGAAGTTCGGCTCGTCTCGGAGAGGATTGTACCTCTTTGAGGTCCGGCAATATCAAGTCAGCGATATCAACATCAGCAGATGTGAGTATAGACGCTCCAAACTCAACTCCCGATGGTCCCGGCATGCCGAGGACAACATCGACGGAGTTAGCCAAAAGCACATCGATACCCATTTGCTCTTTCGAGCCGACGCTAATGATCTCCCATGGCACGAATTCAAGCTCTTTAAGTTTTCGGATTTCAGCTAAATCCACAGAAACAATCGCGATCGAATTTGCCGGTAGAGATTGAAATCGATTGCTTGGCTCCTGAGCTCTCAATGAAGAGCCCGTACTAGATAATGAAATTGCTGCAAGTAAAGTAAAAACCCATTTTTTCATGATAGGATCTCACAGGACCAGAGTCGGAGAAAAGTTAAGCAAGAGACGGGATTACCGAGAAGTCCCTCGCTTACGGGCTTGTTGCTTTAATTAGCCGTGAGCGCGCTAGCGTCCGGTTGTCCGCCGTTAACCGTGGGCTAGCGCCCTGCGGCTAATGCTTGTTTTTCAAGACGCCATTAAAGCAACAAGCCCTTACGCTTCGGGTTGTAATAAAGTTAAAATCCAATACGCCGTAGCATGCGATCTATGGCAGGTTAACGACCTCTCCGCCACTGTAGGTTAGCATCTTCTCAAGGATTTCTAAATCCACGAATTTGCTCACGAATTGCACCGAGCCGTCGAAAAACCCAACGGTGGATCCTCGGGGAGGAAAAGCATCCGTTAGATCAGTCTCATCAATGCTGATGTCATCTGGGGCTGTCCACGGCACGGCATAACCTGAGTCAACTTCTACAACGGCGATCGTGTTAGAGGAACCATCGGTCATCATAGCGAATTGGATACCTTTCTCTACCGATCCAGCCGTTCCCTCACCGTAAGGGATCACGTAGGTCGTGTATCCCACTTCGGTTGGAACCTGTGGATTACGGAACGTGGGAGGCATCCTTTCAAGCAGCTTGATGTTGTGCGGACTATCCCACGGTTCATCTTGGCGAAATTCTTGGTACAGAGCATTTTCTTCAATGAATGGCAAGATAGCGACTCGCCAGCTTAGGAGTGGCTTTTTCTCCGCATCACGTTTCCAAACGCGTCCAGGGAATCTTTTATAGGCAGACTCATAATTCAGCTTCGCCAGCAAGATCTGTTTCATATTGTTAGAACTGGACATGCGCTGCGCGGCGGCGCGAGCTGCTTGAACGGCGGGCAAAAGCATTCCCACTGCGACACCAAGTGCAGCAGTTCCGTTGGAATCAACACTTACCGACAATCGGTCGTCGTGCTCGTTCCAGAAGCCTTCGTTGAGTAGCGTCTTAATACGCACTGCGTAAGCATCCACAGCAGCCATCATCTCTGGCGATACGCCAGGGCCTTGCGACATGCTCTCTCTCATTTGTGACTCTATCATTTCAAAACCTAAAGTTTGAACACTCTTGAGCGTCGAAGCAATTTTTGTAATGGACTCTTTCGATTCGGAAAACAGGTCGAGCGTTAGTTTGGAATTGAAGCCAGGAGTGGAGGTTAATCGAATATTGTCTACTTCTTCCGCTAAGGTCATAAGGGGATCGAGCAGGGGTTCGGGGAGTTGAGTCGGATTATCTTCGAGAAATCCAATCAAGATCGGTCGAATAGGTTCGAGCGCTAAAACTGCGAACACAGGCTCTTTTGTTTCGCTCGCAATTTTCAGTGCAGGTGAAGAAGAACTTTTTGTAGCGAGCATACGTCGCAACATGCCGTCGGTCCCCATATACATTTGCTTGCTCGATTGCTGAGCAAACCGAACAGGAGAATAATTCATTTCTCGAAAGCGAAGATCCGCACGACGTGGCGACGTTTGAACTTCTTTCAAATCGGGAATGGTCAAGTCAGCAATATCGACATCTTCCGACGTCATGATCGAGGCACCGAACTCTGGACCAGAAGGACCAGGCATGCCGATCGCAACATCGACCGATTTTGCTAACAACACATCGACACCCATTTGCTCTTTCGAGCCCACACTAAGAATTTCCCAAGGTACAAATTCAAGCTCCTTTATCTTCTTTACTGCCTCCAAATCAACCGAAACGATTGCAATGGAATCGGCTGGTATGGATTGAAATCGACTCGACTTGTCCTGTGCATTAATCGATGCAATCGAACCAAACAATGTGAACGCTGCGAACAGCGGTAATAGACTCTTCTTCATACCAAGAACTCACTGGGGATAAGACATCGGACATTACTCAGATGAAGTATAATGCATGGCAGGCCTGCAACAACTATGGAAACGGCTTTAATCGTTTTCTTCGAAGGCTACACTTTTTCCTCTCAAAATCGTACAATTCGTTAATCGATCTCACAATTTTTATACTTACGCGTTTTAAGTTTGCGTGAAAAGCTCTGATCTAGACTCTTCTACGAGTCTTTTAAGATCGCTCATTTTTGGTCAAAATCATATGCGGTATCCCTTTCTCTGTACGAGGATCATTCCATGCGAATCGCAAACGTTATTGCCGTCTTGTTAATTGCTTCTCTTCTCGCGCCTACTACCGCACAAGAGCCGAAAACCACACAATCTCCCGGCGTCACTAACAAGCTGCAATCATGGATTGGGAAGTGGTCCGGAGAAGCAACTAGTGAAATGGTCGGTGGTAGCAAGCAAAAGTTTTCGGTGCAATTATTTGTTTATCCAAGCAAATCTCCAAACCGCTGGACATGGCAAATCACTTACACAGGTGCAGCAGGCAAGAGCGTGCGAGATTACGAGTTAGTCGCGATCAATGAATCGAAAGGGCTATACGTTCTTGATGAGAAAAATGGCGTCGAGCTTCCAGCCACTTTGTTTGACGACTCGCTGCATTTCCATTTTACTGTACAGGGTCAAACACTGTGGTCTCGATACCGGCTTGTGACAAAAGACGAAACGGTTATTGAATATGAGATGGTAACAGCAGCGAGCCAAGACGCGAAAACTACCGGAACAGAAGAAATCGAAGTCATTGGACTGCAACCTGCAACACGTCAATTTGCAACACTCAAGAAAATCGTGGAATCGAAAGTGTCAGAGACCTCGGATCGGTGACGTAATTCGGGTGCTGGATCGGCGGAGCGATCCGCGACATTGGGTGACGATTGGGAAATCGTCCTAAACGGAGGGTGAAACAGCCGGTTTTGGATCGACAGTAACCTACAACTGGATAAAACTTGACGGTTCGCCCTCTGAGCTTTATTACTGCGATTTCCCTTCTGAATTTTCCCAAGGTGTTTTTGATGCGTTCGTATAACGTCTGCGGTCTCGGCAACGCGATTGTTGATATTTTTCTGGAAACCTCAGACGACGAGTTCGCGGGGTTGGGCTTCGAGCGCGGCACCATGCGATTGGTCGATGCCGCCGAACAAAAGGCTCTGTTGGAACAACTCAATACCAAAGGCCATGAGCTACGTTTGGTAAGTGGCGGGTCGGTGGCGAACTCGATCATCGGCATGTCCCAATTAGGTGGCAAAGGAGCATTCATCGGATGCGTTGGTGACGATCGATACGGCCTTCACTATGTTGAAGAATTCTCCGATCTCAAAATCAATATCGGTAACCCCGTAATCGTTTCCGAAGCGACGGGCACGAGCCTTGTGCTGGTGACTCCAGACGCAGAGCGAACCATGCGGACTTGTTTGGCCGTTTCGAGTCACTTGGCTGCCAAACACGTTGATGCCGATCGAATCGCTCAATCGGAATGGCTCTTCATCGAAGGCTACGTTTTTGCCAATCCAGAAACGGGGCAACATGCAATTCGCGAAGCCATTCGATGCGCGAAACACTCGGGCACTAAAATTGCGATCACTTGCTCTGATGGCTTTATCCCACAAGTTTTCGGTGACGCACTACATGAAGCACTCAAGGATTGTACTTTGCTTTTCTGTAATGCCCCTGAAGCCATGGCTATCACTAAAACCGATGACAGCACCAAGGCCTTTAACGCGTTGAAGACTACTGTTCCCAATTGCGTTGTCACCGATGGACCTAACGGTGCCTTTGTAAACTACGAAGGAACCGAGTGCCATGTACCGTCGTTTGTGTGCCATCCTAAAGACTTGACCGGTGCAGGTGATATGTTTGCAGGTGCTTTCCTTTATGGGATTACCCACGGCTATGCTCCCGCCGTCGCTGCGAGAGCCGCTAACTTTCTTTGCATGAAAGTGATCACCCAAGTTGGCGCACGTTTGATTGGCGATGCGCAAACATTTTGGCAAGAGGCACTCGACGACTATCGCGCTGACGATGTAGGTGGCTGAACCAATGAATAACTTGCGCTCTTTGACCTGTCGTGTACTGGCTATTTGTTTTCTTGCCAAGTACGGTTTGTTGATAAGCATTGGGCAAGATTCGAATTCAATCGCTTTCGAAGAACAGTCGATTAGTATCTACGACCGTCCTTTCGGTCCGATTCATCAAAGCAGGTCGATTGTAACCGCACGGAAAGGAATGGCCTGTACAAGCGACCCCCGTGCTACACAAGTGGCAATTGAGGTCTTAAGGCAAGGCGGTAGCGCCGTCGATGCGGCCATTGCTGCGAATGCGGTTTTAGGGGTCGTAGAACCGATGAGTTGCGGTATTGGTGGGGATCTTTACTCCATCGTCTGGGATGCCAAAACGCAAAAGTTGCACGGACTAAATGCCAGTGGTCGCAGTCCAGCGAAACTAACGCGAAACGTCTTTGCCGAACAGAATCTAAGCGAGATTCCACTCTATGGACCGTTGTCGTGGAGCGTTCCCGGTTGTGTGGCTGGTTGGCATGATCTCCATACAAAATTTGGTAAGCTGCCGATCGGTACGTTGCTCGCACCAGCGATTCGTTTGGCGGAGCAAGGTTTCGCGGTCTCACCTGTAATTGCCGACGCCTGGAAAGAGACTGAAGAGAAGTTAAGTGAACATCCCGATTCAATTGCCACGTTTCTTCCTCAAGGCAAAGCACCTGAGATGGGCGAAGTCTTCCGCAATCCGAATCTAGCCAAAACTTATAAACAACTTGCTCTTCAGGGGCTCCCTAGTTTTTATACGGATTCAATCGCCGACACGATTGTTAAATTCAGCGATAGAAATAAAGGCTATTTTTCCAAGGAGGACTTCACCAATCATCGTAATGAATGGGTCGCCCCAATTTCCACCAACTATCGCGGTTACGACGTTTGGCAGATTCCTCCCAATGGACAAGGGCTCGCGGTTTTACAGATACTGAATGTTCTGAACCAATTTCCTGTCGCTAAGATGAAATGGGGATCGGCAGAGTATCTGCACCTATTGTTAGAAGCAAAGAAGTTGGCCTACGCAGATCGCGCTCGCTATTATGCCGATATGGCTTTTGAAGAGGTGCCGGTCGAGCAACTCAATTCGATACAATACGGAAAACAACAAGCTGCACGAATCGATCCTACACGTGCAGCGACCAACTTAGAAGCCGGGGATCCGAAGTTAGTTACGGGAGACACCGTTTACTTGTGTGTGGTAGATGAAGATCGCAATTGTTGCTCGTTGATTCAGAGTAACTATTACGAATTTGGGAGCCAAATGGTGCCTGGCGATTTAGGCTTCACCCTCCAGAACCGAGGAAACTTGTTTTCGCTCGACCCGAATCATCCCAATCGTCTCGAACCCGGTAAGCGTCCGTTCCACACGATTATTCCATCTATTGTGACGAAAGACGGCAAGCCCGTCTTTATCTTCGGTGTAATGGGGGGAGATATGCAGCCGCAAGGTCAGGTGCAGGTGCTCGTTAATTGGATCGATTACGGCATGAATATTCAAATGGCTGGCGATGCTGCTCGCGTTAGACATGGTGGTAGCGCGACACCAACCGGCGTTCGTGAAATGCCCCCGGGCGGTATTGTTCGTGTGGAATCTGGAATTCCATTAGATGCTATTGAGCAACTGAAACGTATGGGGCACACTGTCGAGTTCAGTCGTCGCTTCATGGGTGGCTACCAAGGTATTTTAATCGATGATGCTCGCGGAACCTTGCAAGGGGCAACAGAGAGCAGAAACGACGGACTCGCATTAGGATTGGATTAGAGAATGGGACCACGCTGGATCGCACTTGTTGCAGCAATACTCGGATTGATCGCCGTTGGCATTGGAGCTATGGGTTCGCACAGCCTTCCAGATCGACTGAAAAAGTCTGGACTTGATGAAGTTCAGATTGCAAAGAAGCTCGAGCAATGCGAAATCGGCGTGAAGTATCAGATGTACCATGCTCTAGCCATGTTGGCGGTTGGAATATCTGTGTTGCCCAAGAACAGCGCATTGGCTAGGGCAGCGTGCGGGATGTTTCTAGCAGGAACGTTGTTCTTTTGCGGCGGTCTATACAGCCTGTCTCTGTTCAATACC
>Ga0315899_10005851_pt1 | contig 13244 bp, 16 predicted proteins | sample LakEriMetagenome_2_FD_203518 | JGI IMG/M metagenome (GOLD analysis project Ga0315899, IMG submission 203518) | Freshwater fungal communities from buoy surface, Lake Erie, Ohio, United States - Buoy 4 MA112 | ecosystem: Environmental > Aquatic > Freshwater > Lake | place: USA: Lake Erie, Ohio...
GAATGGCTGGCATTAGCAGCTATTACTTAGGTCGTGTGGAAATTACGCCTGAGGGTTTGAGGATTTTGGGCAATAGAATGTTGCAACCTGGGATGCCGACTGAGGTGGTGTTCAAAGTGGGTGAACGTACTTTATTGCAGTACATCATGTATCCGTTAACTAAGCGGATTGCGGCTTCATTGAAGGAAGAGTGATGTCGAACCAGAGTTCAATTTTTTTCTGGGTAGCACTTCAATTCAGATTTATGGTGTTTGCAGGTTTAGTCTTTTTTACTCTTACTTCTCAAGCTTTAACTCTTGAAGAGGCAATAGAAAGCGCAATTAAAGTTGATCCGTCACTACGAGCAAGCAAATTCAATGTAATGGCGACTGAAGAAAATATTGCAATAGCGCGTTCTAGATTGTTGCCGCAAGTTTCTATTCAAGGTTCATCTAACCAACTTACGCAAACGACAACTCAAGAATTGGCTTCTGGGGGCAGTTCATCAAGAAGCTTTACCGGCCCTTCCGTCAATCATCAGTTTGTTATTCGTCAAGCGTTGCTTCGTCCAAAAGAGTTATCAGCTCTGCGTTATGCAGAGTTGCAAACTCAATACATGGAACTAAAATACAAGTCTGATGTAAAGGATTTGCGAAATAGAGTGATTACTGCATGGATTGAATTGTTGGGAGCCCAGCAAATTGCACAAGCCTACGAAAGGCCATTGCATTTGATGCAAGTTGCAACAAAGCAAGAACGGGCTAGATATGAACATGGCGATAGCACCAAAGATGCAGTTATGGAATCGGAGGCTCAATATGAAAATTCAAAGGCTACGTACTTTCAGGCTCTTGAAACATTGAAGGTTAAGCAAAGTGCTTTTGAAAAGCTGACAAAAATTCCTGCTGATGCTCTGGCTGGGAAAAAACTAGTAATTGATTCATTGCCCGTCTTCTCTGAGGCAGGTAAAGGTGTGCTTTGGGCGAATTTCCAAGATGCATCGCTGGAGCTACAGATGGCGAAATTGCAAGAACAAATGCAACTAGAGCGTGTGAAAATGGCTGAGGCCGATCACAAGCCTACACTAGATTTGTTGGCTGCTGTCAATCTTGCTCAGAACGATGCGACCAGTACGCAAGGATACCAATACAGAAATAAGCAAGTGGGTGTGCAGTACACCATACCTCTCTTCGCTGGTGGTGGTTTGGCTGCTGGTGCTAGACAAGCTAATTTGGTTTATGAAGCGAGTTTGGCAGAGGGTGAGGCATTAAATTCGAGAGTAGAGATGGACTTTAATTATGCGTGGGCTCAGGCGCTTGGTGGAAAACACAAACAAAATGCGTTGATAGAAGCGTTATTGTCAGCTGAAGAACAAACTAGGGCTACACGAAGAGGATTCGAACTAGGTCTAAAGTCAATGGCGGAAATGGCGGCTACTGAAATGAATGTGTGTAGAAAAGTAGTAGATTTACTTATGGCTTCACAGGACTATTCCAAAATTTTATTCAAATTGAAAATGTTTGATATTTATTAGAAACCTCCTTTTTTTATACATAAATCATGCAAATTTTTACCATACACCAGCCCAGTTTTACGTCGCACTGTTTGACGACAATGACCAAGCCTGTTCTCTGTACAGCCTATAAGCGCGCTTATGGTTGTCTCTGAGGCCTTCACGCCTTAGCATTACATGAACTCGCCGGTAACCGTAATGAACGCGAGTCTGTGTAATCTCTTTCATTCGCATGACCAAAGCAGAGTTGTCGCGTGCATTGGATTTGTACAAATACACAACCTGGCTAAGCTTGATCACAGCACAAGCCTTCCGCATACTGGCACCAAACCTCTCCATCAATTCGGTGGCCAGCTCACGCTTGCGTGAAGGCTTTAAAGCTTTTTTGACAAGACGTCCTGAAGCATGGCTTTGTCCAGACTCAAGTCAGCAACGATGCGCTTGAGTTTGCTGTTTTCCTCCTCCAAATGCTTCAGTTTCCTGAGCTCTGAAGGCCCCAACCCACCATATTTTTGACGCCACTTGTAAAAAGTGGCATCGCTAATGCCCATCTTGCGGCAAATCTCGTCAATCCTGGCGCCAGTCTCTGCCTGCTTAAGTGCACAGGCAATTTGCTCGTCCGTAAATCTGCTCTTTTTAACCGCATGTCCCCTTTTTTGATAGGGGTAATATCATGTTGGATTTTTATACTTTTAAATGGTTAGGTTTTTCGGGTCAGGGTCAAGTTTGGACCGATTTGAAAAACTCACCACTGAAAACTCTGATAACCCAACTAAAAGATTGATTCGATGACTACAATTAGCATTACCAACAATTGTCTTTAGCGCAAGGGGAATGGTCCGATAACTAAGAAGCCATGAAGACGGTCATTGCAGACACCGGCTTGTCCAACAAAAAAAAGTATTGAAGAGTGAATCTCTAAATAGGGTTATCAATTTGTCTATTTCTAAAATCGATAAAGAAAACTATCCAAGCATCGCACTGATTGATACCACCCTCCGAACTAATCATCGTTTTGCGTCGGGTAGTATTGATCGTTGTATCGATTTATTTGGTGAATCGTGGGCCACTGAGTTTGAGCAAGTGATTGGTTCTTTGTTTCCAAGTACTGAAGCGCTGGTGGCAGCAGTCAAAGGTTATGCTACTTTTGCCATGCAATCTATGAGGCTGCAAGCTCAATTTGAGCGTGAGCTTAAATACAAGGCCAAGACGCATGAGCAAGCTGCTAGCGAGGTTTATTTTAACGAGCAGCACATGATGCAAGAATATTTGCCAGGTTTGCTTTTATCGCATTTCTTATGGCCACACCACTATCGTCAGCTCCAATTTTTTGACAGCGCTTTTATCCAATCGATGCGGGTGGCTGGGGCCACTTCATTTATGGAAGTGGGCATAGGAACCGGTTTGTACTCTAGCCTACTGTTACGCAAACTGCCTCAAGTCACAGGTAGGGGTCTGGACATAAGTCCGTATTCAAAGCAGTTTACTGAGGCGAAAATGGAAGCGCTCAAAATTGCCAATCGCTACCAAGTCGAACTGCGCGACGTCGCAATCACGCCCATGGAACCCAAGGCCAGCTGGCTGGTTTGTGTTGAAGTACTGGAACATCTTGATGACCCTGTTGCTTTCTTGCGCGGTTTACGCCGCAATATGGAACCTGATGCACGCGCTTTTATCACTGCCGCATTAAATGCGGCACATACGGATCATATTTATCTATATCGCAATGCGAATGAGGTGTTGGCACATCTTGTTGAGGCAGGCTTTACCTTAGAACAATCATTTGTTGGTTCCGCGTACAAGCCCGCATCACCCGGCTTGCCAGTACCTGAAGCTGCCGCGTTCATTGTTTATTAAAGGCAATAGCCAATGTCGATGCCAAACAAACTGGAAGGGGAATTTGTCAATCTAAGACCATTGCAGGTCTCTGATGCCGAGCTAACCTATAACTGGCGCCGTGCGGTACGAGCCAAATACCTCAACCAAGGTGCCGAAAGCGTGGCGCTTCAAGCAACATGGATTGCCTCTCGACCTGCCTCTGAATATAACTTTGTAATCGAACTCAAAACGGGGCATCCAATCGGCATGCTGTCGCTGACTGGAATTGACACCACCAATCGGCACGCCGAGCCTGGCCGCTTCCTCATTGGTGATGAAGCCGCAGCACAAGGTGTGCCAGCTGCAGTTGAGGCCATGAAATTACTCTACGAATTGGCCTTTGACAAATTGGGCCTGGTCCGCGTGTGCGGCATCATCGCAGCCAACAATACGCTGATGATCAAGTGGCAGAAATACTTAGGCATGAAGGAAGAAGGCCGTCTGCGCAATCACCTGTGCCAGAAAAATGGTATTTTGGAAGATGCCATCTACTTTGGTATGTTGGTTGAGGAATACCATAAGACAGCTCTTCCGCGCATGAAGGTACTAATTGCTGCCTCTCGCTCCAAATAATTCAACACGAGGACTATCCAATGCTTAACAAAGACGCCATACAAGCCATCATCTTGCAAGCGCTGAAAAATATCAATGAAGAACGTGGACCAGACGAGCAGTTGAAAATTGATCTGAACACCCGTCTTTTTGGGGCCGATGCTGTACTGGATTCTCTTTCCCTGGTCTCGGTCATTGTTGACGTAGAGAGCGCCGTGTCGAAACAAGCTGGTCAAGAGATTAGTCTCACAGATGACCGAGCAATGAGTCAAGAAATTTCGCCCTTTAGCGACGTGAAATCATTGACGGCCTACATCGAATTATTGATATCGGAAGTAGCATGAACACTGCCGTCACTACCTATGTCGGCAAGATGGCACTGGTTACCGGCAGTCGGCGGGGTGTTGGAAGACTAATTGCCGAGCACATACTTAGCAATGGAGGCCAGGTGCTTGGCTTTGCGCGAGGCGAATCGACAATCGATCATCCAAACTACCATCACTTCCAAGTCGACATCGGCGACCCGACTTCGGTTCAGCGGGGATTTTCTGCGCTTAAGAAGCTAACTGAAAACGTCCATATAGTGATCAACAACGCCGCCGTATTGACCTCCCAGTATGCGATGATCATGCCACCGTCCCAAGCACAAGCGATGATCAATACCAACCTGATGGGAACCTTCATGGTCTCACGCGAAGCTTCAAAGCTAATGCGCAAGGGTAAATGGGGCCGCATCATCAATATTGGTTCAATGGCGGTAAGCCTAGAGCCCATAGGCGATTCGGTCTATGCCGCCTGCAAGGCTGGCCTGACGACCCTGGCAAATGTGATGGCAAAGGAGCTGGCACCTTTGAACATAACCTGTAATACCTTGTCTATCACTGCAATCAAGACCGATATGTTGTCGCAACTGCCGGCGGACAAGATCGATGCTGTAATTGCCAGCCTGCCAATTCCGCGCTATGCGGAGGCCGATGACATTTTCAACATCATCGATTTTCTCGCTTCAGAGCGCAGCTCCTACATCTCGGCGCAAACCATTTACATGGGTGGAGTCAATTGAGATGGCAAGCGTGGTGGGCAATTGGGGCGGTGGTAATATTTGGCGCGTCACCAGTGGCGAGTTCTCGTCAAACTCCTATTTTTGTGAGGCGCAGGTTGAAGGCGGAGGCATTTTGATTGATGCCGGGCTAGATGGTAAGACGATTGATGCCGAATTGAGTGAGCATGGTTACCGCCCTAACGCTGTGTTTTGCACCCATGGCCACTTCGACCACACCGGCAGCGCATCGTTCTTCCAGCAGAAATATGGCTGCAAAGTGGTTGTCCCCAAGGCCGACAACAAGCTGATGAAGGCCTCAAATTTCATGCTAATGGCGTTAAAGCTGAAGCAAAAGGTGGTGTTGCCCGATGCTGCGCTGGTGGATGCGGACCATGTCTCCAACATCGCTGGCACGTCGCTGCGCTATTTGCCCGCACCTGGCCACACGCCAGGCTCTTGCATCATCGAGTTCGGCAGCGCGTGGTTCACTGGCGATACGCTGTACGCGCGCGGCATCGGACTGTCACATTTGCCTGGTGAGGACCAAGCGTTGTTGAAACAGACCATACTCAGCTACTGGAACGACTTGACACCTGAACGCACTATTTATCCCGGTCATGGCAACGCCGCCAGTGGCCTCTTGGTCCGTACCGGCAACACCGCGTTGTTAGACTTTTTAGGAATGTCGGCCTCGTGAATACGCCCTACTCATCAGCCATTACTATTTCAGGCGTCGGCCATCATTTGCCGGAGCACGCGGAAGACAACGCCACCCTGTGTCGTAATTTGGATGTAACGCCCGAGTGGATCGTCGAAAAGACTGGCATCGAGCAGCGCTTGATCGCCGGACCGGATGAATCGGCATCGCAGTACGCGGTTCTGGCGGCGCAGCGAGCAATCGAGATGGCAGGTATAAGTGTCGATGAAGTTGACCTGATCATCGCCTGCACTTTCTCTGGCGATTACATCTACCCGCCCTTGTCTGCCAAGGTGCAGATGGCGCTCAAGGCTACCCATGCCCAGATCTTTGACCTGCAGGCCAATTGCACTGGATTTGTCACCGGTCTGACTGTGGCCTCGGATCGCATGCGCGTAGACCCATCCGTGAGAAATGCGGTCGTGATTGGAGTGGAATTTCTATCTCGGTACATAGACCGTTCGGATGTCAATACCGCGATTTACCTAAGTGACGGTGCTGGTGCCGCAGTATTAAGTCGCAGCGATGATCTGGCCTGTGGCATCAAATCGTCCGCCTTCCATACCGATAGTTCTAATTACGAATCGGTGCGCATGCGCGGCGGTGGTTCCAGTTATCCAATCATGGGCCGCTCTTTCGATCCGGCAGTCGATTACATGGAGATGAACGGAATCGCTACCTGGAAGCAGGCCATTACACATCTTCCGCGCGTGATTCGCAAAGCATGCGAGAAGAGTGGGGTGGTGCCCGCAGAGATAGATTTCTTGCTGTTCCACCAGGCGAATTTACGCATGATCGAATATATCGTGCGCAAGATGGGCTACAAGTTGGAGCAGACTCATACCAATGTTCACCGCGTTGGCAATACAGGCTCTGCCTCGCTGGCGATCGCCATGAGCGAGGCGGTGCAATTGAAGCTGTTGAAGGATGGCGATACAGTGGTGCTGGCTGCCGTGGGCGCCGGCTTCAACTTCGGCGCCTCGGTATGGCACTGGAAGATGGGCATGAAGGAAGCATAAATGTTTAAAGATTTCGATGCAATCCAGGTTGGCGAAACGCAGACGCTGACCAAAAACATCACCGAAGCAGATGTGCGCAAGTTTGTAGAGATGACGGGTGACGACAATCCGCTGCACGTTGACCGAGCGTATGCTGAGACCACCTCATTCAAAGACATCGTGGTGCATGGCATGCTGGGTGCTTCTTTTATCTCCACCGTAATCGGCACCAAACTGCCTGGGACTGGCGCGTTATGGGTGTCACAGAATATGGAGTTTCTCCTGCCTGTGCGTTTGGGAGATACGCTAACTATCAGCGCTACAGTTCTTAAAAAGCATGAGCGCGAGCGCCTACTAGAGTTAGATACGCGCATCCTTAACCAGAATCGGCAATTGATTTTGACCGGTGTAGGCAAGGTGAAGGTGCTATTGGCGGCAGAGCCTGAGGAAAAACCAGCAGCCGATGCGCGTACGCGCGTGGTCATAGTGACTGGCGGCGCAGGCGGTATTGGCAAAGCCATTTGCCAGCGTCTTGCGGCTGATGGCTTTAACGTGGTTGTGAACTATCGCGGCCAGGCTGATCGTGCTGGGCAGATTGTGACTGAAATCAATGCGACCGCCGCGAACGAAACTGGCAACCGCTTAGGCCGGGCACTGGCGGTGCAAGCGGATATCAGCACCGAGGCCGGTGCACAAGCGCTGTATCAGGCGGCGGTGAAGGCGTTTGGTGTGGTCAGTGTTCTGGTAAATAATGCATCGCCCCGCATCAATCCTAAGCCATTGGGTTCAACTGCCTGGGACGACGTACAACAGCAGATGGACGTGCAGGTCAAAGGCGCGTTCCTAATGACCAGTGCTGTGGTGCCTGAGATGAGTGCGCGGAAGTGGGGCCGCATCGTCAATATAACGTCGCAGGTGCTGGATGGCCCACCATCCGTAACATGGACGGGCTATGCAATGGCCAAGGGTGCGTTGCAAGTATTCTCAAATTACATGGCGGCCGAACTTGGGCCCCAGGGTATTACTGTCAACTGCGTCTCGCCAGGCATGTGCGAGACCACGCTGATTGGCGATATTCCGGAGAAGGCGCAGCTGATGATTGCGCGACAGACGCCGTTGCGTCGTTTGGCCAAGCCATCGGATGTGGCAGCGGCGGTGGCGTACCTGGTGTCAGATGATGCCGAATTCGTAACTGGCGATACATTGGCTGTCAACGGCGGCATGGCAATCCGATGAGCAATACAATGGCTGATACTCATTTAGCAGTTCTTGCTAAAAACGACAGCACCATGATGCAGCTTACTCAGGCTGTAACTGCGTTGGAAAAACAAGAACAGCCGCGCTCAATAAAGATCGGTGTTTCATCCTCCGTAACCGTGGACCTGTTGAACGTTTACCTGCGCAAGCATGGTCTTCTGAATGGCGCCAAGATTGAGCCGGTGGCCGGCAATTACGACGATCCCATTGGCGACGTCGACCAGTTCATGCAAGTCGGTGTTGAGCAGATCGTGCTCCTACCCTTCTTCGACAGCCTGCTACCTTCTTTTGAAGCGCAGCTGGAAAGACTAGATCTCGCATTCATAGATGCCAAGGAAGCAGAATTGCGCCAGCGCTACCGCATGGTATTCCTTAAGGCGCGCTCTTTTCAGGCGATTTACCTTGGTACCTTCCACCGCATGGGCAGATCTGCTATTTCAGGCAACCAGGATGTCGTGTCAGTTGTGTTGGCCCGTTTCAATGCTGCGCTACGCGAAGAGGCCTTGGCATTTGCCAATATCCAGATCATCGATACGGAAGACATTGTGAGGACAGTCGGTGATGGCGCGGCGTTCGATGCGCGCTTCTACTTTCGCAGCAAGGCACCCTACACAGGTGACTACATGAACGAGCTGGCGCGACGAATTGCCGCCACCGCGCGTGGCTTTGGCGCGTACTTCTACAAGGTACTTGCACTGGATTGTGACAACACTCTGTGGGGCGGCGTAATTGGAGAAGATCTGCTTGGCGGCATCAAACTCAATTGCTACGACTACCCTGGGAACATTTTTTGGCGTATGCAACAGGAATTTGCTGCGCTCGAACGGCAGGGTATCCTGCTTGCACTGGTCACCAAGAACAATCTGGCCGACGTCGATGAAGTGCTGCAAAACCACCCCGAAATGGTGCTCAAGGCGTCGCATATCGTTGCTAAAAAAATTAATTGGGAGGATAAGCCCTCCAACCTCCGCGCCCTAGCCAAAGAACTCAACATTGGCTTAGAAAGCATCATCTTCCTCGACGATTCCTCCTTCGAGTGCGAAGCCGTGCGACAGCAGTTGCCGATGGTAAAAACCGTGCAGGTTCCATCCGCACTGTCTGACTATCCAAACGTCGTCGCCGAAATCAAATCTTTGTTTTTGGCCGGTGGTATTGCTGCCGACAGCAAAGGGAAAACCGAACAATATAGACAGCGCGCGGGTGCCGAAGAACTCAAAGCACAGTTTGAAACCCAGGAAGCTTATTTAGCTTCCCTAGAACTCAAGGTTGAATTGACGCGCAATGCCCGAGCCAGTGCCGGACGAATTAGCGAGTTGTCACTGAAGTCCAATCAGTTCAACCTGACGACACACCGATATAGCGTGGCCGAGATCGAGCAGATGATGGCAGCAGACACCCATGCGGTTTACTCGTTGGTAGTTAGCGACAAATTCGGCAATGCCGGTCTGACCGGTGTGGCGGTGATGCGATACGAAAGCAAGGTTGCCACCGTCGAAAACTTCTTGATGAGCTGCCGAGTGATAGGCCGCGGCGTCGAAACGGCTATTTGGACTCGCATCGCCGCTGATGCGCTTCAAAATGGCTGCACAGAGCTGCATGCGAATTTTATTCCGAGTGCAAAAAATGCGCAGGTAGCCGACTTTTATGACCGCTTGGGCATGACGATGACAGAAGAGGGTGATGGCGCGCGTCAATACGTGATTGCCATTGCTGATTTTGATGCACTTCCCAATCCTTGGATAGAAATGACTTATGTTGAATGAATACACACTGAAACAAGTAATGGCAACCATGCTTAAAGTGGATGCCTCTGCCATCAATGCTGATTCCAGCATGGACAACATGCCAAACTGGGACTCGCTGCGCCATATGAATTTGGTTTTGGCGTTAGAAGAGGAGTTCAGAGTCACTATTTCCGATGAAGATGCGGGAAATATCACGTCCTATAAACTGATCAAGCGGGTACTCGAAGACCTGTTAACGGCAGAAGGTTAAGGCTTATGATGGAATGGTTGATCGAGCGGTTTCAGGCCTCGCCCGAGCGGATCGCCTTCATTCACGAAGGTCGCGAAGTCAATTATGCAGGCGTGGTTTCCACGATTGACGACTTCTTGACACGCGTTCAGCACGCAGGTATCCAACACGGTCAGACCGTTGTCGTCCTAGGTGATTATTCCCCGGAAGTGTTCTGTATGGTGATGGCGCTGTGCCGGAATGGCAGCATCGTGATTCCTCTGACACACAACTCAGTGGTGGAAGAATCGGAAGCCCTAGCCGTGTCTGGCTGCGATTGGTATCTGAAGTTTGATGTGGCTGGCCGCGACGCGGTCATGACCTATCGCGGTCTGAAAAGCGATAACGCGCTCCTGGATGAATTTCGTCAGCGCGGTGCGCCTGGCATGGTTCTGTTTTCATCCGGATCGACCGGTAAACCCAAAGGTATCCTGCACGACTTTAATCAGGTCACAGAAAAATTTCGCAAGCAGCGCGCGCCAGTAGTGGCCATACCGTTTTTGATGATTGACCACTTCGGTGGTATCAATACCATCCTAGCGCTGGCCTCAAGCTTGGGAACGGTGGTGACTGTGGCCGACCGATCTGTACCCAATATATGTGCTGCCATCGAGAAGTACAAGGTAGAGTTACTGCCAGCAACGCCGTCGTTCTTGACGCTAATGATGGCATCTAACCTGCAGAGTCAATTCGACTTGTCGTCGTTAAAGCGAATTACATACGGCACAGAAGTTATGCCGCAATCAACATTAGATCGATTGAGTAAAGCATTTCCAAATGCGGTGTTGCAGCAAACCTACGGACTTTCTGAAGTTGGCGTACTGAGGTCCCAGTCGCGAGGTGATGGATCACTGTGGGTTCGCATCGGTGGTGAGGGATTTCAGACAAAAATAATCAATGATGTGTTGTGGATTAAATCTGAATATGCAATGGTCGGCTACCTGAATGCACCCTCAGAATTTGATGCTGAAGGCTGGTTCAACACACAAGATCAGGTCGAAGTAGAGGGTGAATATTTCCGTATTCTTGGTCGGGTCACTGATTTAATCAATGTAGGCGGACAAAAAGTTTATCCAACTGAGGTTGAGAACATCATTCTAGAAATTGAAAATATAAAAGATGTTGCGGTTTTTGGAGAAAAACATGCATTGCTAGGTCAAATTGTTGTTGCCAAGATAGTCTTGAAAAATCATGAAGCGGTCGAAAGCGTTAAAAAAAGAGTGCGCCTTGCTTGTTTGAGTCAATTAGCGCCATTTAAGGTGCCAGCCAAAGTTATTCTGGCAGAAGGTGTGTTGCACAGTGCCAGGCAAAAGAAAATACGGCGAGTGTAGTGATATTGAAAACATGAAATAAGGTTCTACGATGAATATCGACCTGTGTCAATTAATCAATCTTCCAAAAATTACAGATGCCCGTGGAAACCTGACGTTCGTTGAAGGTGGGAATCAAATCCCATTTGACATTCAGCGTGTCTATTTCCTTTACGACGTTCCTGGTGGAGCTCAGCGTGGAGGACATGCCCACAAGGATCTTCATCAAGTCATTATTGCAATGTCAGGAAGTTTTGATGTGTTGTTGGACGATGGCACAAACAAGAAACGTGTTCATATGAATCGTTCTTATAACGGCCTCTATGTCTGCCCCATGATATGGCGTGAACTTGATAATTTTTCTTCAGGCTCTGTTTTGATGGTTCTGGCATCTAACAAGTATGACGAGTCTGACTATTACCGTGAGTATGCAGACTTTTTAAACGCTAGGTGAAACTATGAGCATTCCATTTTTAAACTTAAGCGCTGCCTACGTAGAATTAGAAAAAGATATCAATGCCGCTGTTCAGCGATCATTGGCTTCGGGTTTTTACATTGGTGGACCAGAGGTAGAAGCTTTCGAAAATGAATTCGCAACCTATTGCGGCGCGGGTCATTCAGTGAGTGTTGCCAACGGCTTAGACGCTTTACACCTAGCGCTGCGTGCAATGGATGTTGGGCCTGGCGATGAGGTGATTGTCCCAAGCAATACATACATTGCGACTTGGCTGGCTGTGAGCCATTGCGGAGCCACGCCAGTGCCGGTGGAACCAGATAGTTATACACACAACATCAATCCTGAACTAATTGAAAGAGCAATAACGCCACGAACAAAGGTCATATTGCCCGTACATCTATATGGTCAACCAGCGGACATGGATCCAATTTTGGCTATCGCTAAAAAGCACCGTCTAATGGTGCTCGAAGATGCTGCGCAGGCTCATGGCGCACGCTACAAAGGAAGGCGAATTGGTTCACATGGTAACGTTGTGGCATGGAGCTTTTACCCAGGAAAAAATCTTGGCGCCGTAGGGGATGGCGGTGCAATTACAACCAACGATGTCGAGCTGGTAAATCGAATAAAGCTACTTCGTAACTATGGTTCGCATCATAAGTATGTGCATGAAATGCAGGGCTTCAATAGTCGTCTGGACCCGATACAAGCCGCAGTTTTGCGGGTTAAGTTGGCTCATCTGGATAATTGGAATATGCGCCGTCAAGAAATTGCCGAAACATATCAAAGCTCACTAAAGGATCTCAACATTAAATTACCTAAAGTATTAAGTGGTGCAGACCCAGTTTGGCATTTATTTGTAATTAATCACCAAAACCGAGACTCACTGCAAGAAGCTCTTCAAGCGAATGGAATAGGTACATTAATTCATTACCCAATCCCACCACATTTACAGCAAGCCTACAGTCAATTACAAATTCCTAAGGGCGGATTACCACTTGCAGAACAACATGCGAAAACGTGCCTAAGCCTACCCATTGGACCGCACCTCGACAAAAAATCTATTGCTGAAATTATTTCTACGTTAAAAAAACTTGCTTAAAGCTAGCAAGATCGTCTAATAAAGCCAATGGTCGCGGCGCGAAGGTTGCTCTTACTTTAGTGTCTAGTTGTGGGCAAAGAAAAACTTTTTATGCCCTTTAATCTGATGAAACTGACAGGTCTAAATGGCAATCAATTTGAAAAACATTAAGTCTGTCATTTTGAAGTTCTTGTTTTGGATTTGCTTTATTGGATTTGACCTGCCCCCTTGCGACGTACCATTGATTAAGAAGTAGTCCGGTTTTGCAAGGTTAATCTAAAAATTGATTGTTGTTGGAATCAGTGGCAAAGATTTGAATCCTCTGCTGCTGGGCGAACTGTGCGGGAGGAATCCTCCCCAGACTGCTGTGAGGCCTGACTTCGTTGTAGTCCTTGCGCCATTCAGCAATGCAATCTCTGGCTTGTGGCAAGCTTTGAAACCATTGTTCATTCAAACATTCGTCTCTGAAC
>Ga0315899_10005852_pt1 | contig 13240 bp, 3 predicted proteins | sample LakEriMetagenome_2_FD_203518 | JGI IMG/M metagenome (GOLD analysis project Ga0315899, IMG submission 203518) | Freshwater fungal communities from buoy surface, Lake Erie, Ohio, United States - Buoy 4 MA112 | ecosystem: Environmental > Aquatic > Freshwater > Lake | place: USA: Lake Erie, Ohio...
AAACTCTTCGGAAAATCCGGTCTTACATGTTGGTATCGTAGCTCAGTTGGTAGAGCAAAGGACTGAAAATCCTTGTGTCGACGGTTCGATTCCGCCCGATACCACAAAAAGCAGCAGCCCCCTCGTTTTCAACGAGGGGGCTTCTGCTTTTTGTGGGGATAAATCCCTTTGACTACTGAAGATATTCGAATTATTTAGGACGTGTTAAAAGAAAGTTCGATTTTATCGAACGATTGGAAAATGAATTGTTTCGGACAGTTACAATGATTGTATAAATGCCTTCTTGGCATTGTTTACCTAAGAAGGTTCCGTCCCATTTAGAAACATTGTCGGGAGAATAAAAAACGATTTGCCCCCAACGGTTGTAAATGACAATGTCTGCTGCGGTATTTCCTAGTATAGTAATGTCTAATTCGTCATTTTTGTTATCACTGTTCGGCGTGAAAACGTTGGGGATTAAACAAAAAATGGTATCACTGTAGCATATTATTTTTGATGTAGAATCTTCACAACCAAATTTATTTTTTACAAGTAGTTTTATGTTGTATTTGTCTTTTTCTCCAAAAAATGAGTGGGATCTTATTGCATTTGGAATGTAAGAAGAATTTGAACCATCATCCCATGTCCAAACCCCAGAAACTGCAAATTGGGATTTATCATGAAAATATGCGGTTTGGTCCATTGCATTTAAACATTGCCCTGGCTTGTTACGAACAATATCGAAGTTCGCAATAATTGGAATGTCACTGTATGTCACTTTGATAGAATCTAAAACCCAGCAGGTGTCGTTTTTGTAGATAAAAGTAACTTTAACCCAATACTCTCCCGGTTTACTGACTTCTAAATGATCTTTTGTTGATCCATCGTTCCAAATGTATGCAACTGCGTTACCAAATTTTTCAGTAGTTAGATTTAATTTTGAACCCATGCAGATTATTGTATCCACTCCCAAACCATATGTTTTTGACTGGAACTTAGAAAAAATCCAATTTGAGTTACCGCTAACATTCGAACTATAAGACCCAACTGTTATTTTTCCATCCGATTTGGAGTATTGATCTCGTAATTCTGCGTAATCTATATAAACTTGCGCTTTATTTTTAAAACAAAGCGTGTCAGGATAATTCGGTTCGGTAGATTGTAAAGTCATTGCAAAACAAGGGTTTCCAATGGCTTGTAACATTTTCTCAATTTTAAATTGTTTGAAAGACTCAAATCGATAAATTCCCCCTGCAGTTAGTACCAATGTATCGTAGGTGCTATTGCCATAAAATGTGCATTCGTTCCAGTAATTTCCTCGTCTGATAAATGATTGATCTCCAAATTGCGCATACACTTTTTCGAAACAATTCAAATTCCCAATTTTACAGCTATTTATAAACAATTCTTGAATTTGATTTTCAAAACGCAAATAGTTCACTGTGTTGCCTGGTGATAAATAAAAAAAGTCTGTTCCATCGCTTTTTGAACACTTACCCTTAAACTCTATCATATTAAAATCAGTGGTTGGGGAAGTTAGCTTGTGATAAAAGCACTTTCTCCAATCTGTGCGAATTAATCTTATCTTGCTACGTTGCGCGTTAATCTTGAAATTTCGCCCTTCAAAATACCATCCGTAATCTGGCGGATTGATAATTTCGATTGTTGATGTGTCTAAGTTTAAAATGCGGGTATATTCACCGGTAGAGGAAATACGTCGGGTTTTTAAATAATTTCCATGTGTAGAAATGTTGCCTGAATTAATAATTATTTCCTCGGTAACATTCATGGAGTCTAACAAATCCCAAAATCCAGTGCCTGCAAAGACTAGTTTGTAAATTGGTATAAAGTGGCTCTTGATAAAATTGTTGCTATCTAAAGCATCCATTTGAATGGTACCAATAAACTCATTCCGTATTTGGGGTTGGAGTATCAAACCCCCGTAGATTCTGAGTTTTTTATCGCTTGTTCCAGTAAAAATGAATGGTTCTGTCCCATCATGACAGATTAAATTATGACAATACATATTTGATTTGTCTAAATTAACTGACGAGTTAGTGGTTTGGAACGAATTGCTATCAAAATATACATTATCCATTGCTGTTGGCAGGCATCTGGATGATGTTCCTCCACTTGTCAATGACCAGTGGGAGGTGTCTGACCAATTACCTGTGCCAGATACCCAAAAGAAATCTCGTGTATTTGTATTGTTGAAAATCCATCCTTTGTTATTGCCGAGATCTAAGGATGCTTGAGCGGTGTATTTTGCCGAACCGAGAGCATGAATATCGTGTAGTGATACACTCGTTAAATTAATATTATTTTTCTTTACATTTAAATAAGCAATTCTGGTAGGTTGTAAACTTTCAATAGTAACCATACCACGTTCGCAATTACCATTGCCAAATAATTCTTTATGGATGTATTGCGTTTTAAATGTGTCTAGTTTCACCGTTGCGCCAGGAGATAGAGTTAACGTATCAAAATGGCTTTCCCCTTCAAGTTTTAGATCACTGAGATAAGTTCCTTTGCGTAGTAAGGCCATGTTGGAAAATTGATTAATGACTTTGTCCTCGCAATAGAGTTCATCAATAATGACTTTGTCAATAGCTAATATTCGTAGTTGGTTTTTTAAAAAAAGGTAATGAACTGAGTCTTGTTCTCTAAGTCTCACGTCATCATATATACTGGGGTTATTCGGAGTGTCCATCAATCTTACATTGTGATATCGGATAACAGGGGATTCTGAAAAGTGATGGAAAATTTTGGGCCCATCTCGACGATAAATCTGTATGTCCGATTCTTTTGCATTTAGATAAAAATTCTTTCCCGTAACTTGCCATGAAGGTTCTAATGATTCATGAATAATAAAATTTGATTTTTCTATTATCAGATTTCTTTTCAGAAAACCATCTGAAATAAACTGTTTTGCTTGAATTGTTTTTCTGTTAGAATTCAGTGTTCCACAGATTAATTGTAAGTTGGATTTCTTAACTTTTAGGGAGTCTGTAAGTTTCCAAAGTCCTTTATTAATGAATTTTAAACCGTGAAAATGGAATCCATTACTCGATATGGTGTTGGAACTATCGACAGCCTCAAAATTTATCGTGCCTTCCATTAAATTAACAACATTGGATGACATAAATACGCTGCCGTAAACTTCTAAGATAGATGTATTTTGGGAGTATAAATTACATGGTTTAACGGTATTTGCCCAAGTTAAATCATGACATCTGTTGTATCTGGAATCTACTATTAATGAATCCGTCGATGATGAAAATGAGTTTATATCAAATACAACATCATCAATGGGGGAGGGTATGCATGGGAAAGAACTATTTGCTTTGCCACCGCTAATCAGTGACCAGTTTATGGGGTCATTCCAATTATAATTTCGACCTACAAAATATAAAGTTCTTGGTTGAATTTTTGTAATTGTCCATCCCGGATTGTTAGAGAGATCATAAGAAAGATTTGCGGTGAACTTTGCACCGCCGGTGGCCTTAATGTCTTGTATTATAAGGAAGGTTCCGAGGATTGATATGCCATTAGGGACTTTAATAATTGCAGTATTGCCAGGTTCACTTGCGTGGAATCGTATGGGTCTATTGCAATCCGCGGTGATCTGCCAGTACTTATTTATTGTTTGAGTCTTTTCCGATTCGAATGTGTAAACGTGAGATGGAGTGAACGTAAGCGAATCATAAAAAGCATCACCGGCATAATTGGCGTCGTCATGGAAAAATGCTGATTGGATGAAACTTGATCTGTTATAGATGCGTATGACGTTTTTTTTGAATATTGCTTTTTGGATGTAACTCCCAACAAGTTCACCATTTTCTATTTGATTATTAAATTCTATGTAATTTATCGAATTAGAATCTGAAATTTGAAAGAAGTCCCCTATACGGGTATTATTTGGTTGCAAAATTATTTTATTATAATGGGACTTGTTTAAAGTTGCATTTATTGAGATTAGAATTCTCTCCGTACTATTGAAGTAAATTGTTGAGTTATTCACTGGAATTTGGAAATTCCCCCCGGATGAATTCCAATTCCACGGATTCGTGACGGTATTTGTTACATGAAGTACTGAGGAACCTAAAATTAATTTCCTCATTGAACTACCAATTGATTTGAATGTTTTGGTGTAGATAACGTGGTTGTTGGTAATTAAAGTACCAGCGTATAGATTGATTCCCGAATTATATCTGTTATCCCCAACATTTAATGTATCATCCAGGGTCCATTCCCCATTAATGCCTCTGAATTCGATGAATTTTATGAGCTGTTTTGCGGATTTGATACGTTTACCCTTGGTTGTGGATTCAAAAATAAACCCCCCATCAAACTGAAATTGCAAATTACTCGATAGTTCCAATGATCCATATATTCTCAAATTGAAACTAGGGTCTGTTGATTTAAGTATTGGCTTGCGGGTTTGGTTTTTCCAAATAAAATCATGACAAACGGCATTAGATACATTGATATTGACTGTTGAGTTAGGTTGTGAAAATGAATTTTCATCAAAGATAACATCGTCAAAAGGCGTTGGGATTTGCAGGTGTTTAGTACTACCGCCAGAAATAGTGGCCCAATTGGCTTGCTCAGACCAATCTCCACTGTTCCCCACCCAATAGTACTTCTCGGCAGTTAGATTAGTAAATCGCAGTAAAAAAAAGAGTGCTGCCGCACATTTAGTTAAATAGGACATGTATGATTTGATGTAATTTGGTATCATGGGTATGATAAATGATGGTATATGTACCATTGGGTAAGTTATCTGGAAGTGATATCCTATTTTCCTTTATGTCGATTTCTGGTTGAATACACTGTCCTAGATGATTAAATAATTCAATTTTGTATTCTGATTTTGTATTTAACTGTAATTTGCAAAATAATTGATTTGAATAACATGGATTAGGATAAATCCAATCAATTCTATTTGATACTCGTTGATCATTTATAGAAAGCAGCGATTCTACCTCGTTACAATTTTTAACTAAGGGTAACGGTAATACACCACAACCTCGGAATTTAAAATCCTGCGATTTTTTGACATGCCATTTCATCGTTGTTTGTTCATCGGATGTAATTGAGTCTCTTGATGACCAATTATCCGATGGTAGTAAGGTTACACTTGGATACATTGTTTGGCCCAGTTCATTTACGTGCCCCAAACCCAAGGAGTGTGCCATTTCATGCATTAAAACATATCTGAATTTCGATTGACCTGATTGTGGTTGACCCATTCCATAGTACCAGTTTTCCTTGCTGCTAATACGAATGAGCTGGGTTTTATTATAATAAAATGTTTCGGAGCCGACAATACATGAGGACCAAATTTTTTCATTGAAGCCAACCACGTTTAAATTTGAATCTGGGCCTATCATATGGATGCCAAATTGAGTTGACAAAGGCATCCATTTCTTTAGCTCCTTGACCGTGTAATTAACATTGGTTTTACATCTAAATTCTCTCACGACATCAATAATTGCTTGTTTGATTTCTGGATTTTTCCAGTAGTTAGGGTGTATGTACCAAGTTATTCCGGTGTCGTTGGGCCCATTTATTAATAAATCTGATATTAATGGGTTTAATTGCCTGTAGCCGATGTTGGCCATGACATGCAGTGTGTCTTTCGATATGATTTCAGAGTTGTTAATAATTATTTTTATTTTGTTGGAAAATGCATTGGGCATTTCTAATCTTATTTCGGAATTATTCCAAGATATATATTTAATTAATCTTCCAATTTTTTCATCAGAATACTTGTTTGTTTCTTGGTAAAAACTCACAAATGAGGATCCTTGTGAAATCCCGAATCCAGAACCTTGGATAATCAACGTATCTCCTTTGCCGCCAATGATTTTATTTGGGGAGAAATAAGTGATTTTTTGGGCACATGAGAAATTAGAATAAATAAAAAATAGAATAAAAAAATATTTTTTCATGAATTTAAAAATATTTAATGATTTGAATATATCCTTTGAATTCCATATCATTCTCTGGATTTACAAATCGATAGAAGTAAATTCCATTTGGTAAATCATTACCTTCAGTATCGAGACCGTAGAAGTTGTTTTTGTATTTAGGTAGGTCTAATATGAGCTTGCCCTGTCTATCATAGATGTATAAAGTGAACTTGTAATAGTCTGGTAGAATACTTGCATCCCAATAATCATTTTGACTATCACTATTTGGGGTAATTAAATTGGGAAGTTCAAAGGTTAACGCATTAATTACATCGATACACATAGTATCTCTCGATCGACAGCCCACATTAGAGAAGCCTTCCGCAATATAGCAAGTTCGCTTTGACGGTTTTGTGGTGGTTGAAAATGCGGTTGAATCTTCAACGAGTTTGCTTGGATACCATTTTATTTTACTCGTACCGCTGCCCATTAATGTGGCCTTGGTTCCTTCATAAATAGTTGTATCGCCTAAGGTGATGATTTTTGAAGTTGACACATCAACAATAATCGAGTCAATTAGACTAGTACAAGCCCCAACAGATTGGGTTAAGTAGAAGACCTGTTTTCCAATTGATTTGGTTGAAGGTGTTGGTGCATTTGTGGATGGATTTTTTCTGCTGGCAGAAGAATACCACATGATGCGATTGCCTGTTGCTTTGAGCGTGTCGCTGTTAATATTTTGACATAGGAATAGTGGATTAATAAATCCAGGTGATGGTGGCAGTTTAATGCCTCGGATTTTATTTTTTACTAGTGCACTCTTACATCCGTTATTACTCACCAGTTGTACCCAATATACGATACTATCCTTGTCTACGAAACTGTGTCGGAGATGATTTGAGTCAATAAGATTGAAATTGCCATTGTACCAGTAAAGTTTATTTCCGGGAACCGGAGTGTGAGCTATGATTGCTGAATCAAAGAAACAAACAGCGGTGTCAATACCTCTTGGATTTGCCACGATTTCATATCCAACAGTGCCACTGTCAATTAAATCACAGCCTTGTGTATTGGTCGCTGTAACATAATATTTGCCAGGCAGAAGTTGAGCAATACTATCTGTTTTATTTCCGTTGTTCCAAGACCAAGTGATGATGCTTTTTCCTGTATAAATGGCTTTAAGAGTTCCATTTTTTGATGTTGAACATGTTGCTTTATATTCTGCTATACTAATGCTGTCACCAAATACTTTGCCAAGGATACTAACAGAGTTTTTGGGTCCTATGCAACCCTGGTTATTTACGAAAGCTCTTTGATAATCTAACGAATCAAGGATATTGGGAGTCTTGAAATTATTTGTAGTTTTTATCAAGCTGCCCGTCTTATTATACCAATTCATTTTATAACTTAGTGAGTCTGAATTGTAGAGAATTAATTTTTTTAGGCTAGTTGAACAATAACTTGTATCGATAATAGTTGGGAGTGCTTTGAAGGTGTCAGACATCAAGACCACACTGTCTGTTAATTTACATCCTTTGGTATCGAAAACTGTTATAATGTATTTTCCTTTGGTTAAGTTTGATAATGTGTCCAATGTTGGGCCATGTTTCCATTGCCAAGATTTTCGAGGATTCAAACCTTGATAGGTTACTTTTAGTGTTCCATCTTTAGCTACGTCACAACTCGCGCGCTTTTGAGAAAACCCAATTGAAATAGGAGTGAATTTTACGTCAATGCTGTCATATTTCCAACAAGTATCATTTCGATAGGTGAAGGTCACTCTTACCCAATAAACGCCTGTTTTTTTGACTGTTAGCGTAGAGTTTTTACTTCCATTACTCCATTCGAAGCCGATAGCGCCTTTGAAGAAGGTTGTGTTTAATCGGAGTGAATCACCTAAACACAACGTAGTGTCCGGACCCAGCCCATATCGAGCATTTAAGGCTGATTGAAATATCCAATTGGTGTTGCCACTCACATCAGAGCTAAAGGACCCTACTTTGACTGAATTGAGAGCACGGGCATGTTGGTCTCGCATTTCAACATAGTCAATCAACGCAACGGCAGAAGGTAAGAAGCCAATGGTGTCTTGTTGGTTTACATTGGTCGATTGAATGGTGATCGAAAAACAAGAATTTCCCACAGCATCGAGCAGTTTTTTAATGGTGAAACCGCGGCCATTCTCAAACTTGTAGATTCCACCCGGATTAAGTGTTAGTGTATCAAATTGTGTGCGACCATAAAAATCGCATTCGTTAAAATATTTCGCATATCGAATTTTCGCTTCTGTATTTGTTGAAACATAACGATTTTGACCAAACTGGGCTTTGACTTTTTCTTTACATTCTAGCCTACCAATAAAACAGCTAGGTATTTCCATCTCTTCAACAATATTGTCCATTATTATTTCATTGAAACTTATACTGTCGGTAAGCCTCAGATAATCGGTGCCTTGTGTGTTTATGGATTTGTAAACAAAGTGTAATTTGTTAAATTTCGCTCTTGGGAAAGTTACGGTATGTTGGAAACACTTCCGCCAATCTGGCCTAACAATTCGAATTGTGCTTTTCTCTGCGCTTAGAATAAAATTCGTGCCGGTCGCTATCCATCCCCAATCGCATGGATTAAAGAGGTCGATTCGAGTGGTATCTAAGGTAAGTTTTCTTGTAACATTTCCTTCTGATGTAAATCGGCGAAGTCTCATGTAGCGCCCTTGGGTGTATAGATGGCCGTTGTTGATGAATAACCCATTACAATCCCTATCGCCCGTAACTTGAAGCGAGTCAAATAATCTCCAGGAACCGGTTCCATTGAATTCCATTCTTCTGATGGGCTTGAAATAAGGGAATATGACGTTTCCGGTATCTTCAGCTTCCATTGAAACAATGCCTTCAAATTGATAATCCAAATTCGTTCTAAATCTGAGATCGCCATGTATTTTTAGTCTGTGATTATCTGGTCCTTTAATGATTGCAGATCTCACAGTGCTGGTCCATGTCATGTTATTACAACTTGCGTTTCCAAGATTGATATTTACATAATATCCTGATCTTGTGAATGAATTGAAGTCGAAAATCACATCATCCAAAGCCCCTGGGACACAACCACTTGAAGATCCTCCAGAGATTAATGACCAATGCAAGGGGTCGCTCCATTGTCCTGAATCACCAACCCAATAGTAGGTTTTCCCGCTAAGAGGCGATAGGGACCAGCCAGAGTTGTTCCCACGATTTACGCTATTTACTCCTCGGAAAATGGCACCGCCATTTGCGATTATATCTCTAATTGTCAAATACTTGCCGCTGGCTGAGTCTGATGGTTTGTGAAGTGTGGCTGTTTTTCCTGGTTCGGTGCTCTCCAATGCAATCAATCCTTTACAATCTCCATTTAAACCAAAATATTTTTTTATGGTTTGTTTTTTACCGTACTCAAATTTGTTTACAGATCCGGGGCTTAATATCAATGAATCGTAAATTGATTCCCCCATCACGGTTACATCTTTTTTGTAAGTGGCTTTTGTGATGTTGGTGGCATTGCTGTTCTGGAAAAATACTTTTTCGTCTGCACAAAGTTCTTTGATATTGGCCCCAGTGATCTCCAAGCCGCCCACATAACTCCTTAGATATAAATAATTTATGCTTACACTGTCGTTGATACGGACATAGTCAGTGCCAGCGGTGTTTTGGACTAAATCCATGAACTTAACTACATTATATTTTGCCTGTGGAATCCTTGGGTCATGTTGAAATACTTTCCTCCAATCAGGCCGCCAAATCTGAATTTCTGAAGTTCCGGCATCCAAATGAAAATTCGAACCGGTAATGTACCAGGCTGGTTCCCATGATTTGGAAATAGTAAAAATTGTTTTTCCTAATACTAATTTTCTTTTTACATCGCCATACGAGGTAAAACGCCGCGTACGTATCGGTTTACCGTTGGTATTCAATGTTCCCGCACGTAAAACCAAAGCTTCCCAAAACAAATTTTCAGATCCGATCACATGAAGAGAATCTTGGACAATCCATTCGCCGGAGTTAACAAAATCGAGCCATGTAAATTTGAATCGATTACTGGTAATCGTGTTACCTTGAGTGGTGCCATCAAATTGTACACTTCCCATCATTGCATTAATTGCATCGCCATTCATTGACATATTGCCGAATACTTCTAATTTTTGATATGGCTTGGAATAAATTGTACTTCCTGCAGCTGTTGATAACCAGCTGAAACTCTTGCACCGATTGTTTGTTTGGTCTAAAAATAAGGTGTCTTTGGTACTAGCAAAAGCATTTGCATCAAATGTTACATTATCAATCGGACTTGGTATACAGCCTGTTGGAGATCCTCCGCTACTGAGTGACCAAGAATTCGGTGCTCCCCATTTGCCTTGTTTACCAATATAATATAGATTTCTACCTGCAGCGGTTGTTATATTCCAACCAGTATTATTTCCTAAGTCATAGGTATTTGAACTGATAAAGGTGGCACCACCAGAAACATCAACGTCTTGTAGGATGAGATAGTTCGCATTTACTGAACCATTTGTTTTTATAAATTTTGTTTGGGTTCCAGGGAAATCAGATTGTAAATAAATGTTGCCATTGCAAGTCCCTGACAGGCCAATATGTCTGCCAATCGTTTGGATTTGATTCGCACCGAATCTGTAGTTTTTGCCTGGCGTTAGTAGTAATGAGTCAATATTCGCAGAGCCCAAGCACCTTGCATCATCTTTAAATAATACACTTCCAATTTTGGCATTATTAAAATTTACATAATCCACACGTTCGTTGAAAACAATTCGTTTAACAATTGCGCCGGAAATTTCCATTCCGTTTACGTACGTTTCAAAGATTAGATTATTAATACATGTGGAGTCGTTTACTGTAAGGTAGTCGCCTATGGTTGGATTGGAGAATTTATCATGAAATATGATGTCGTGAAATCGACTTTTGGGTTGGTATGCTGTATGATGAAAGTTTTTTCTCCACCCTTGATACCAGATGTGAATTTTTGATGTACCCGGATTGAGATAAAAATTAATATTATCAACTCGCCAAACACCTTCATTGTCTTTCAAATGCACTTGTGAATTGCCGAGACTCAATGTCCTCACATTAGTGCCATAAGAATGAACACTTTTTACAACTATAGTTTGGTCATTGGAAATCAAATGGCCGGCATTTAGCCATAAAGCATAATTGTTAATGTCTCCATAAAGTTTTAAGGAATCTTGAAGTGTCCATTCGCCTCCGATTCCTTTGAATTCCATTTTTTGAATATTGAAATTGGCAGTTGTTATTGTATTATTTTTTTTTGTAGATTCAAAAATAAAATAGCCCTTGTAATCAAACAGCATATTTGAATTTAATTGAAGTGATCCATAAATTCTTAATGCATATGTGGGGTCAGCAATGGCGAAACGAGGTTTGAATTTTACATTACCCCAGATAAAATCTCTACAAACAGCATTTGAAACATTTATAGTCATGGATTGGCCAGACGCACCGAATGAATTTGCATCAAAAAAAACGTCATCATCGGGTGTTGGTACTTGGCTATGTTTGGTTGATCCACCTGAGCTCGTTGCCCAGTTGTTTAAATCTGACCAGTTTCCCGTACCACCAGTCCAATAATAATTTACAGCATGAACACGGGTTGCAATGATCAATGCGGCTACAAATAAGGCTAATTTAATAGATTTCATAGAAAAATCGAATATACTATATTTCGCACAATTTCAAATGGGCTTTTTCATAAGTGAAAAAAGAATGTTTGCAAAGTATTTTATTTGCATTTTTGGAAAAATGAAATATAATATATAACATTGCTATGTTGACCTAAATAATTTATGAAAAATTTCAGACAAAAAAACAGCATTTTAGGATTGTTTTTCCTCTTTGCGATAGATGTTTTATTTGCTCAAACTCCATATATAACCAGTGCTGAAGGAGGAAATAAAAGCGCTCAATTTAATTTTGGGATTGATGCAAAGGTGAGTTTTGTTGCTTCGTGTCCAGAAGGATACAGTACCTACCTCATAAAATCAGACAGTACGCTTTGGGCGTTTGGCTTGAACGATTACTATCAGCTAGGCGATAATTCAAATACGTCTAGATCTACACCTGTTAAGATCGGCTCCGACAACGATTGGATATTTGTTGCTGCCGGCAGATACAATGCCGGAGCGATAAAAGCGGATGGAACATTATGGACATGGGGATATAATGATTGGGGCCAATTGGGTGATGGCACCAGTACTACTAGGCAAAAACCTGTTCAAATTGGTAGTGATAAAGATTGGGTTTCAATAGCATTCACGATGCATTCAACGCTTGCTTTGAAAAAAGATGGTACCATTTGGAGTTGGGGTCATAATGGCAATGGCAGATTGGGTCGAGGTTTTCAAGGTGGGAACTATTATGATATTAAACAAATCGGCACGGCTAAAAATTGGAAATCAATTAGTTGTGGAAATCACCATAGTTTGGCACTAAATGACAAAGGTCAGTTGTTTGCTTGGGGATATAATAATAGTGGACAATTAGGTGATAGTTCAAGCGTTGATAAATACTCCCCAACTTATATCGACAGTGGCTTTATTTTGGTGCGTTGCGCAGCAGAGTCAATTTTAGGGATAAAGCGAGATAGTTCTATATGGGCTTGGGGTAGAAATGATCAAGGTATTTTTGGTAATGGAACAACAACTGGTGGTAATTATCCCCAAAAAACCATCTCTGTTGGGAAATGGAGATATCTGTCTGTAGGTAATAATAGTGCATTGGGTATTCAAAACAGTGGAACTATCTGGGCATGGGGAGTCAATAATAATGGAGCTCTTGGCGATAGTTCGTGGAATTCTAAATTTACACCGACAAGAATTAATTACATCAAAAAAGCCAATTTTTGTGCGAATGGAGTGAGCCATTCGATGGTCATCAATGATTCAGGTTCTTTACTAACATTTGGATGGAATGCCTACAATCAATTAGGACTCGGCAATGCAACAAATTATAATTCTCCACGCATTTCAATTAAAGGTGTTGCGGTAAAGAATTTTGCTATTTATCGATCCTTTAATCTAATTTCTGATACAGCGACAATTGGTCTCGTGACGAATAGTTTGCCGAATACTAGGCGGTTATTTATTGATACAGGTCTCGTGAATCAAAAAAGATATTACTACCGTATTAAGGCTATTGACAGTGCTGGGAATTATTCAAAATTCAGCAACCAGGTCAGAGTTGCCGTAAACCAACCACCATCTTCAATTGATTTTGCGAAGGTAGAATCTGGACCTCGTCGAGTATACATGACTTGGAATAAAAGTTCTGTGGCAAATGTAAAAT
>Ga0315899_10005853_pt1 | contig 13240 bp, 7 predicted proteins | sample LakEriMetagenome_2_FD_203518 | JGI IMG/M metagenome (GOLD analysis project Ga0315899, IMG submission 203518) | Freshwater fungal communities from buoy surface, Lake Erie, Ohio, United States - Buoy 4 MA112 | ecosystem: Environmental > Aquatic > Freshwater > Lake | place: USA: Lake Erie, Ohio...
GGTTCGTTCCGCCGCAGCAATGGCAGGTGGAGGGGTCATCGCCCAATGGAATCCGAACATGCTCTGGGCTGCCCCGAGCGCATTGACCGCCCGCGAGACAGCCACGGGATTCCTCGCGACGCTCAGCTCTGAGCAACGCGCTCAGGCCCAACTCGATTATTCGGCCAAAGAGCGAGTGCAGTGGCACTTCATTCCGATGGAAACTCGCAAGGGTCTACCTCTACGCGAGATGACCGATTCGCAGCGCCAAGCCGCGATGGGGTTGATGGCAGCGGTAACGAGCGAAGCTGGGTTTCGCCGCGCGGTCGATGTTATGGCCTACGAAGCGATCTTGTTAGAGCTCGAAGGTCCCGCACAAGCCAAGCGCCGCGACTACCAAAAGTTTTATTTCACCATTTACGGCAACCCAGAGCCGAAGGGAGCATGGGGAGTTAGCATCGAAGGCCACCACCTATCGCTGAACATGACCTTCGATGGAGACCGCGTTGTCGACTCGACGCCGCACTTCTTCGGCGTGAATCCTGCCAAGCTCAAGCGGGACTTCCAAACCCCAGACCCGATGCAATCGGGGTCGAAGACCAAATACGCGGCAGGCAACCGTTTGCTCCTGCCTGAGGAAGGGGCCGCCTACGCGCTGCTCAGCACATTGACCGATGAACAAAAGGCAAAGACTCTTTTTGCACCGGAGGCACCGGCTGACATCCAATGGCCCGGCGAACCGCAACCCAAGTCTGAGCCCAACGTAGGGATCGCAGCGTCGAGTTTGAACGCAGACCAAAAGGCGAAACTGAAAGCGATCATCGCTGCATACTCGACAACCCTTCCGGAATCGGTCGCCAAAGACCGATGGAATCTGATCGAGAAGGATGGAATGGATAAAGTCTATTTCGGTTGGGCGGGTGGAATGCAACCGACCGAACAACACTTTTTCCGCATCCAAGGCCCCAGCTTCATCGCGGAACTGTGCAACTACCAAACCGACCCCGAAGGAACCGCAGCGAATCATATCCATTCGGTGTGGCGCGATCTAACCGGTGACTTCAATCTTCCTTTGGGTGCTTAGATTCACCAGTCGCTTGATTAATGATCAACACGCTGTTCCTTCCTGAGTTGCGAGAAATGCTCCAAGAAGATCGCACCGACGATCTTCGAGAGTTTTGCATTGCGCTCCACCCCGCGCGGACCGCGGAGTTCATGGAAGGACTGGACAACAACGAGTCGTGGCGCGTGCTCCAGCATGCGCAGCCGTCCCTCCAAGCAGAAATCTTTCAGTATTTCGATTCGTACCGACAAGCGGAATTGCTGGCCACTCAGGACGAGAAGCAAGTCGCCGTGTTGGTGACTCAGTTGCCAGCTGACGACGCGGTAGACCTCCTAAGGGAATTGCCCGAATCGCGCGTCGATGAGATTTTGGCATTGGTGCCTGCTCCCGACCGGCGCGATATCCGCCGACTGCAAACGTTCCCCGAAGGAACCGCCGGCGCTCTGATGACCACCGAAGTCGCTTGCTTGTCTGAAACGTTAACAGTCAAGCAAGCTCTCGATGAATTGAGTAGGCAAGCGGGTCGATTGGAAACGATCTACTACATCTACGTCGTGGACGACACCAACCATCTTCGCGGTGTCGTAAGCGGCCGATTGCTGATCTCCTCCATCGGTCGCCCTGAAACGCGTCTCGCAGACTTGATGAAAACCGACATCGTGACGGCGAATGTCCATGATGATCAGGAACAAGTCGCCCAAAAGGTGGCGTTCTACAACATGTTGGCGATCCCGGTCGTCGACGACCATCAGCATATGCTCGGTATCATCACCCACGACGATGTGATCGACGTCGTGCGTGAAGAAGCCGCAGAAGATGTCCAGCGGATTGTTGCCGTGGAACCTCTCAAGGATTCGTACTTGCGAACTCCTTTGATGATACTCTCCTGGAAACGCGGATTTTGGTTGTTGATTCTTTTTTTCGCAGCCCTATCGACCGCGTTCGCACTGCAGCAATACCAAGATTGGCTCGACAAGTATTCTTGGTTGGTCCTGTTCATTCCACTCGTGATCAGTAGCGGTGGAAACTCGGGTAGCCAATCCTCAACATTGATCATCTCGGCACTGATCACTAAAGATATAGACCTGCGCGACTGGGCCACGATCGTCCGACGAGAATTGATCATGGGCCTGATTTTGGGTGGCATCATGGGATCTATTGGGTTCTTGTGCGCATTGCTATTAGCCCCGACCCATCGCGATGCATTGATAATCCCTATCACCATCCTATGCGTCGTGACCTGCGGAACATGCATGGGGAGCTTGCTCCCTTTGATGTTCAAGCGATTTGGGTTGGATCCGGCCATGATGAGTAACCAATTCGTGGCAGGCCTCAGCGATTTGCTCGGGATTCTAATCTACGTCAACGTCGCACTCCTCTTCCTATCATGAGTGGCCAGCTATCATGAGTGGTGTACCATGATAGGCCGATGGGAGCAACGAACGCATGAGCCGTATGGACACACGCTCAATCATCGTCAGATATTCTCACCCGATGGGCGATTTGTTTATTACGACACCCGAAATCGCGATACCGATATCCAGGTTACATCCCGCATCGAGAGACTGGATTTAAGAACCTCCGAAACGCTAGTTGTGTATGAGACAGTCCACCCAAACGCATGGGGACCTGGGGTCGGTGCCGTCGTATGCCATCCCAACCAACAGCGATTGCTCTTTATCCATGGACTGCACAACTGCTCGCAAATGCGTCCTTATGCGATGACCCGTCGCTTTGGGGCCTTAGCCTGGGATACAGGAGGACCAGCAACGGTTGCACCTGCCGAAGCCCGCATCGTCGATGGCCCTTGCCTCATCGGTGCACTGCGAGGCGGCACGCATGCGCATAGCTGGTCACGCGATGGAAAAACGATCAGCTTCACGTACAACGATGCAGTCGTCGAACGTCGAGCTCGCGCTGCCGCAATCACTGAAAATGCGAACTCTGGAAAAGCGTCTGCTGGCCCAGTGCACTCGACGATTACCGATCTTCGCACCGTCGGAGTCATGATCGTCGGTCGCCCTGGATTATGCCCCATCGAAGACGATGAGAATTTTTGTGGAGAGTTTCAATCGCTGATCGTCGCCCCAGTCGTTCAACATCCCAGTCCAGGAAGCGATGAAATCGACATGGCGTGCGAGGAATGTTGGGTCGAGAATCGCCCCCAACGGACCATGGCATTTTTGGGGCGTGTACGCACATCCGAGGGGGCCCCCATTCAAGAAGTGTTTCTCGCGGAGTGGACCGAACCCAAACTCGATAGTGAGAACAATGTCGTCGAGAAATGTCTTGTTGAAAACGGCGATTCGGCAAACAGACATTCGGAAAACAGACTTTCGGCGAATAGGCGTTCGGAAAACAGGGTTGCTGCCGCGGCATCTGGTCCCCGATTTGCCCCCCTCGACAAGGAAGGCCGACTGGAAGCTTGGCATGGTGTCCGCATTCGTCGGTTAACCCGTACCGAGCGGGGAATCTCCGGCCCACGGAATTGGCTCCTCGGGTCGCCTGACGGTGCGCGGATTTACTTCCCGATGCCCGATCGCGAGGGCATTGTCCAAATCCACTACGTCGAAATCGATACGGGCGCAGTGGTGCAGTTGAGCCATTTGGAACACTCCCTCGAAAACCAACTGGCGATTCGGGGCGATGGACAATGGATATCGGGACTTTCTAATTCCCTTCCAACACTGGTCCATACGACGACCAGTGAAACACGAATCGTGGCGAATTTGCCACACGAAATCTCAAAAATCACGGGTGCTATCCATTTTTTGCCCGATGGTTCCGGGCTCTTAATGCATGCGTACACGGCCACTTCAAAAACAAAATCCAGTGTGAACCAATGGCTGCAGCTCTGGACATGCTCCGTACACTGTTGATGCAACGCCGCTCCGAGGAGCGGAATGTTTTGCGGGCGCTGCATACGACCAGCCAAATTGACCGATTCTTTCGACAACTAGGAAAGACCATCCGAGAACACCATGAAGCCTCGCAACGATATCGGTGGAGTGGTCCATGTGTACCAAAAGTACAATCCGATCGATTTTCCCAGCCCAAATCAGGAATCGCCCGATTTGGTCTCTGGAGCGTTCGAACATGCGCTAGCGTATGGAAGTTATCGCGAGTTGACAGAAGAAGAACTAGCGCGAGCGATCGAGCTGGACCCAAGCCAAATTGCGGGGTTGGGTCCGAGCATCGACGCGTTAAAAGCGATGCTCGAGGAACGGAAACGGAAGATCCTCGAGACCTACCAAAGCGATGGGCTCGATAAAAAAGCCACGTCAAGGTTTGAAAAGCTTTCACGGCGAGTTCGGCCACCAGCCAAACTGAAAGGGCTCTACGATCGCGCAATACGGCTGTCGCAGATTTACTTGCTCGAACAGCTCTGGTACCAAGCGGACCGAAGCGACCCTGATTTTGCACGCGATGTTTTGGTCACCATGGAGGCGTTAGGGGACAAATACCAGATCGATGAATTGATCTCCAAATACACGTTCAGCGGTCGCCAGAAGATGGACATTCCCGAAGCGATCGAGATCAAAAAGGAGTTGGAGCAAATCGACGAGCTTCTCAAGCAGTTGGAGGAAGCGGCCAAAACAGCGCAGATAGGCTTGATCGATATGGAAGCTCTGGGGCAGTATGCACAGCCAAACGATCTGAATGCCCTCGAGGAAATCCGCGAGCAAATCAAAAACGTGGTGCGAGAGATGGCAGAACGTCAAGGGCTCGATCGCAGCGAATCGGGTGCTTTTCGTTTGACGCCCAAAGCCTACAAGACATTTCAAGCGAAACTGCTCGACAAAATTTTCTCTAATCTGCAAGCATCGCGAAGCGGCCGTCATACAGGACGCATCGTAGGGGATGGCAGTGTCGAATTGCCGACGACGAAAGCGTATGAGTTCGGGGACTCCATCGCGAATCTCGACATCGTGCAGTCGGTGATAAATGCGATGCTGCGCAGGCCCCACGAGCGCCCTGTTCGGCTCGGAAGCGATGATCTTGAGATTTTCAAAACTCGCAACACACCGAAGTGCGCGACCGTAGTCGTCATGGATATGAGTGGTTCCATGCGGTACGACGGCCAGTACATGAATGTGAAACGCATGGCGCTTGCGCTGCAAGGATTGATCTCAAGCGAGTACCCCGGTGACTTTCTCCGGTTCATCGAAATGTACACTTTTGCCAAACTGCGGCCTGCCGGGGAGATCATCGATATGATGCCCAAGCCGGTGACGATTCATAACCCCGTGGTCCGGCTCAAGGCGGACATGAGCGACCAGCGGATCACGGAAATGGAGATCCCGCCACACTTCACCAACATCCAACATGCGCTGCGATTGGCAAGGCAGAACCTAGCGACGGCCGATACGCTCAACAAGCAAATCGTCTTGATCACCGATGGATTGCCAACCGCGCATTTCGAGGAGGAAACACTCTTCTTACTCTATCCCCCAGACCCACGCACTGAGCAACAGACCATGCGGGAAGCCATGCTGTGCGCGAAGGACGGTATTACCATCAATATTTTTCTAGTCCCTAGCTGGTCGCAATCTGAAGAAGATATTCGTTTTGCTTATCGCATGGCTGAACAAACCAAAGGCAGGGTCTTTTTTACTAGTGGCAACAACTTGGACCGATTCGTTCTTTGGGATTACATCGATCGAAAGCGGGAGATTTTGGGTTGAGGCAATGCCTTCAAAAGGCCCGTAGCCATTAGGCTTTGGCGATGGATTAAGAGATTTTCATTTAGGGGTGTTGCATAGTGCGATTTCGGTCGCGCGGGAAGTCTAGCTATACTAAACCTAGGCAGTCGGGAGAACGATGGCGTTTTGAGCGTCGTCGGTCCTTGTGCTGCCTCCCCACAACACGCTACCTACACCCTTTCATCAGATCCCACATTAGTGACACACGAAACCGAACGGCTCACTTTACCGGAAGGAGCCGGTTGCGGTCCTGGATCCTTGCAGGACCGTGTTCACAACGCAATCGAACACGCAATTCATTATCTACCCTCCCAAGGGCCGATTGCGATCTTCGTCCACCACAATACATTGCACGCATTCGAGCAGTATCCGTTCGAGAAAGCAGTGCTTGAAGGGCTAAAGAAGTATCGATGCCAGCCCTATTTGTCGGAGGAAAGATATCGCGCGGAGTACGCGGATGGAAGGATTACCGATTCGGACATCGATGAAGTCCTCCATCAGGAGTGGCTTTCGTCATTCTCGCCGGAACAGCGAGCGAAGCTATCACAAAAAGGATGGCTCACAGCCGAAACGGCTCTCGCGCAGGAGATGGATTCGGAAATAGGTTCCAGAGAATCGGACCTAGTGATGCTCGGTACCGATCGGTTTCATTTGCATCGAGTCATGCTCGAACATGTCATCCGAAACGGTCCGGATCACGAGCTTCGTTGGTTCATGGCCGAAACCGACGCCCTTAATGAGTTTCGATCGGACACGCCTCCTTCTTCGATCCAATCCATCGTCAATTCGGTTAGGAATTGGTGGGGTCAGAGATCCAGTAATCTCAGAGTTTCGAGCCCACCCTCGGGGCCAATTGATTTGGAATCGCTCCAACGCGACGTAAGTCGTAAGAGTCCTTCGAAGTGGACGGATGAGGAATGGTCAAAATTTTCGCTGCGATGGCTCTATAGTGCCTGCCAACACGGGGCCTCTATGGTGGGCGAGGTGACCACCGACGAGATTCAGGTCCACCGACATCGAGATATCGTGTACGCAACTCACAACTTTGATTGCGATTCCCGCGTGCACGAATTGCTGATTCGATTTTTGGGAAGCATTACCGATCAAGGCTTTGCGCAATGGGGGATACCCGGCCGCGAAGATGGAATTTTCAAAACCTTTTCGAGACTTTATGGTTTCCATTCGCCGTGGGTAGAACCATGGCAACGCGAATTGGCGAAAATGATTCAGGAGGATTCCCAAGCTGAACGTACTGCTATGGATTCGATCTTGAACTCGCTTCGTCAGCTGGGAGTTGAGGGATCGGAAGTCGAGGAGTTCATCGACAGTACGTTGCTGGTACTCCCAGGTTGGACCGGGATGATCTGGCAATTGGAGTCGAACGCAGAGTGGACACCTCAACCGGCACCCAACGGTTCGTTGCTGGAATTGCTTTCCGTACGATTGCTCCTGGATCGAGCATCCCTAGTAGAAGCGGTCCAATCGCTCCTGACAGAACCTCAGCGAGAGTCGCTTGCACGCCACGGCTATTCGATGGAAACACTTTCCAGTGTGCTCCAATTCCATGAAAAGCGACATGTTCGTCAAACAGTCGCACAGCGGGCATTTATCCTCTTCCAATTAGCACAACTGCTCGGATGGCCACCAAGCGACCTCATGGAATTAGGGGTCGAGTCGTGGCAAAAACTGATGGATGAGATCAGCAACTTTGGGTCTTTGGAACGACGTCGTTTGTTTCATTTGGCCTATGAACGGCATTATCGCGTCCAAGTCCTCGATGCGCTTGCATCTCGTGCCGTACCAGCGGCTAGGCCGATCGAATCGATATCGTTTCAGATCATCACTTGCATCGACGACCGTGAGGAATCTTTCCGCCGAAATCTTGAGGAGATCGAACCCTCGGTCGAAACCTATGGCGCAGCGGGATTCTTTTCAGTTCCGATGTACTTCCGGTCCGCCACCGACGCGCACTATATCCCGCTCTGCCCGGTTGTGGTCAAACCGCAACACTTTGTGGATGAAATCGGACAATTATCCCAACAGGAATTGCAGCGTCGTCAAGCCGAGGCGCGGCGTGTACTGGGGCATGCATCACGACGCATTCACTTGGGGAGCCGATCCTTGGCGGTGGGGACTGTCACTTCCCTGTTAGGTTCCATCGCAAGCTTGCCGATGGTGACCCGAGTCCTTGCACCGCGACTCACTTCGCGTATTCGCGATTATGTTGCTCGGGTCGTTCGTCCTAGCCAAGCGACAACGTTATGCATCGAACGGATCGATCGAGCCGAAGGAAAGAACATGGTTAGCGGATCCGGCGATGCCAAGCCGAGTCCTGACAACGGGCTCAATCAAGGCTTTACGCATGCCGAGATGGCCAATATGGTCGACCGATTGCTGGGCGATATTGGCATGACCCGGTACTCAAGGCTCGTGTTCGTCTTGGGACATGGCTCCAGTTCCCTCAACAACCCACACGAGTCCGCCTACAACTGCGGGGCGTGTGGAGGAGGACGTGGAGGTCCTAATGCGAGAGCCTTTGCGTTGATGGCCAATGATCTGCGCGTGCGCCGTATCCTCGCTGAACGGGGACGCGTTATTCCGGATCACTGCGTCTTTGTCGGGGGATATCACAACACGTGCAACGATGCCGTGGAGTATTTCGATATCGATCGATTGCCACCGAGCCATCAGATGGAATTCCTTCAAGCCAAAGGAAAGTTGGATGATGCTCGCAAACTAAATGCGAGGGAACGTATCCGTCGGTTCCAGTCTGCCCCCTTGAATTTGAATCCGGATGAAGCACTTCGCCACGTCGAGACACGCGCGGAGGATCTTGCCCAAGCTCGACCGGAATACAACCATGCGACCAATGCGGTTTGCATGGTCGGTCGGCGTTCGCGGACCCAAGGGCTATTCATGGATCGCCGCTCGTTTTTAACCTCGTACGATCCGACCACAGACGGGCCCGATACACCGATCTTGAATCGGATCCTCCAAGCGGTGATACCCGTCTGTTCGGGGATTTCTCTCGAGTACTATTTTTCAACCGTCGACAATATCGGATACGGATGTGGATCCAAGCTACCCCACAATATCACGTCGTTGCTCGGTGTGATGGAGGGTGCCGCAAGCGACCTTCGGACTGGACTGAGCCAACAAATGGTTGAAATCCACGAACCGATGCGAATTCTTTTTGTGATCGAGAATACGGCCGACGCATTCCTGTCGATCATGGCCCGAAATCCAAACATCGATCTACTCGTTCGGAATCGATGGGTACAAGTAGCCGTACTCTCTCCAACCTCCAACGAACTACAGGTTTTTGAGGGAGACCGATTCGTTCCCTATCAACCCCTCGCAACAAACTTGACGAGCGTTCATGAGTCCTACGAATGCTTCAAGAATCGTCGCGGCCATCTACCCTTTGCTGCGATCGTGGGGAGCTAAGAACATGATGGATATCTTAGGTTACATCGTCGTCCTTTGCCCGATCCTCACCCTGATAACACTCGGGATGGCCGGGTTGCTGCACTTCCCGCTTTCAGAGAAGTTCGTCGACCGATGGACGAAATTCAACGTAACGATGGGACTTGCCGCGTCCATTGCGATTCTGGCGGTCATGCTATGGAACCAAGCGGGAATTCACGTGGTGAATTTCGGGAATTTCGTCGCCATCGATGAAGAGCATTTCCACTTTCATATCCAGTTCGTGTTCGACCGCCTCAGCATACCGATGGTGATCATGTCCTTCGTGCTCGTCGGAGTGATTGGATCGTTTGCAAATGTTTACTTGCAAGGTGACGCTGGCTACTATCGCTTCTTTGTATGCTTCTCCATGTTTCTGGTCGGACTCCTCTTTGCGTTCCTAGCCGGAACGATTGAGACCCTTTTCTTGGGCTGGGAATTAGTCGGTCTATCGTCGGCGCTGTTGATCGCTTATTTCCATGAACGCACGGCACCGGTGCAGAACGGTTTGCGAGTATGGGCTTTTTATCGTGTTGCGGATGCCGCGTTTCTGGCCGCAGCGATCACCATGCACCATCTGACCGGCGAAGGAGATTTTGCCAAGCTGACCGGTGATATGCCGTGGCCTGAGGGCACCTCGCAACTTCTCGATCCTTGGAGTTCGTTTTTTGTAGGGTTGCTACTGCTGGTTGCCGCAGCAGGTAAATCCGGATTGATCCCCTTTTCAGGCTGGCTTCCCAGAGCCATGGAGGGACCGACCCCCTCGAGCGCAGTTTTCTATGGGGCTCTCTCAATCCACCTAGGGGCTTATCTATTGCTGAGGGTTTCCCCCATCCTTTCCGCATCGATTCCGCTGAGGATCTGCGTTGTTCTGTTGGGAGGTGCAACAGCGATTTTTGCGGCCGCAACAGCCCGCGTACAAACCGACGTGAAGAGTGCACTGGCATACTCCTCGGTCTGCCAAGTTGGGATCATCGTAGTCGAGATTGGTCTCGGTTGGTGGTACTTGGCATTGATCCACATGATCGGCCACGCTTTCCTTCGATCGCTCCAATTGCTGCGAGCCCCGACGCTGCTTCGCGACTACCGAACGATGGAAAATGCAATCGGAGGACGGTTGGTCCAAGGCCCCTTCTGGGCGTCCTCTACAGAATCTGGATCTTCTCAAACTCGTTGGTATCGATTCATGCTCGAACGAGGTTACATGGATTCGATTATTGACCTGTTGACCGTCCGACCATTTTGCCGACTCTTTCGTTTCTTCGAGCGGATGGAAGATCGATGGATGCGATTGCTCTCGGGTGAAAAGGAGACATCGCGGTTCGACCCATCGGAAAGTCCGAATCTCAACACACCCCGCACACCCAATCTCGAGCCTAACCTAGCGACCGCGTCGGAAGGAGCTTCGTCATGATTGGCCTGATTCCCTGGTTTGATTTCGTACCGATCCTGCCTCTCCTAGGCGCGATTATCTTATTTGGCAATTCCAGCCCCCAACGCGCACGGACTATCTGCCTGTGGATCTCAGGCATGACGCTGGCCCTAGCGACTATCCTCCACGTAGCCAACGTCCCTGCGAACGCCAGTTGGCTTGGAAATCTGAGTGGTGCTGAGTTGATTCACATCGATGAGTTCAGTGGCCCATTGCTGCCACTTACTGCGTTGATCTATTTTGTGACACTCCTTGCAACCGTCGGGCATAAGACAAAAAACTTTTCGTTCGGTGGGGCATTGCTCAGCGAGTCGATCACTCTGTTCACCCTATCAACGGAAAACACTTGGTGGCTGGTATTCCTCCTGTGCATTGGTATCGTGCCGATGTGGTTCGAACTGCGCGCTCGCCAAGCATCGACTCGAATTTTCCTGATCCATCAATTGCTATTTGCGGTGTGCCTCATCGCAGGGGCCTGGCTCTCGGAGCGGACCACGGTCCCCTCTCTGAACCTCAGCGTTACCCTTCTTACCCTCGCGGTCTTGATCCGTAGCGGGGCATTTCCGTTTCATTGCTGGCGGCTTGACCTCTTCGACAAAGCGTCCTTTGGGTCGGCCATTCTGTTCACCGCTCCGATGACCGGTGCCTATCTGTGCATGCGTATGGTTCTTCCTACAGAGCCCGATTGGGCCCTGCACACCATTAGTGTTCTTTCGCTGGCCACTTCCGTCTATGCGGCCGGAATGGCACTAGTCCAAAACGATGGTCGAAGGTTCTACTGTTATTTGTTCCTTAGCCACGCATCGTTGGTATTGGTTGGACTTGAAATCGCTACCCCGATCGGTCTCGCAGGTGCCCTTAGCATGTGGCTATCAGTAGGTATCGCGTTGACTGGATTCGGAATCACCATGCGATGCATCGAAGCTCGGGTTGGCCGTATCGAATTGAACCGCTACTACGGGCTTTATAACCATATGCCAACCATGGCAGCGTTTTTCTTGCTCACCGGATTGGCTAGCGTAGGCTTCCCGTGCACCATCGGATTCATCGCAGCGGAACTGCTGACCGAAAGCGCGATCGCGATTTCACCTTGGATCGGATGCTTGGTAGTCCTGAGCACCACACTCAATGGAATCGCCATCATGCGAGCGTACTTCCGAATATTCACTGGCACCAAACACGTGTCTACCATTCCTATGCTCAGCCAACCCGAAGAGAAGTTCGCTATCATCGTCATGGCACTGCTCATCCTAGGCGGTGGACTCTATCCACAGCCGGGTGTGAAGTCCCGATACGATGCTGCAATTCACTTGCTCGATAACTACCACCGCTCCACGCTTCATTCGCAGGACCCACACTCTCAGGATCCTGACTCCCGTGATAAAGCGTCACCCGAGGAGCCAAAACCAACCCCGGTGACTCCATCCGCAGCGACCATCCACTAACAAAAAGTTCTGCATGCGATGACTGATTGCAATACGCCCCCCTGATACGCTCAGTACGTCCTCAGTACGTCCTCATCAGGTGCGACGCGGATCTGGGAGCTACTGCATCGGTACAAAGCCGTACTTGAAGACGGTTTCTTTATTGACGAAGCCGACGGACTGGTACAAGCGGATGGCAGCGAGGTTGTGCACAGTAACCTCGAGACTGACCGTTTTACAACCCGTTTCTTGGAAACCTAGCAATGCACGTCGGATGAGCTCACGTCCGATACCCTTGCCTCGCCACTCTGGCGCAACACCGATGTTTTGGATAGCGCCCTGGACCGGCCCCGTTCGCAATCCTTGGATCGTTCCGATCGGATTAAGGGATGTCGGGTCTGTCGGGTCCTCGCCTGTGGTTGCTAACCAGGTCGCCTCCGGGACAAAGTTGAGTTTGGCAGCTATATCGCGCATCAACTGGCGACAACCTTCGCGATCCGCGAGGCATGGGAAAACGTTTCCATCCATTTCCCATCGGAAGCTTTCCCACTTCGCGAGCGCATGCAAGCCACACCATTTGGAATGCCATGGGTGCCAATGGACGATCGTGTCCGCAGATCGCTCGGGAATCGCTCGCGGCAATTCAACCTGCATCCGAAAACGCTTAAAAAACACCGACATTGACATCCAAATCGCCCTAGTAACGCACTCGACCAAGTCACTTTCTGCCCGAGCCTCGGTGCCACGGGCCGAGAAGCTAGAATTGGAACCCTGGCCAAACCAGCCTAGCCTTGGAGACTACACGCCAAAAAAATCGAACAATCGACAATAGCATCATAACTAAAACTGGGTTTCCAGTACTGCGAAAGCTCGAAATCGGCCCGTGCGAGCTCTATACTAGAAGTAGAGGTGGCCGGGTTGATATCCTCTCTGGCACCATCAAATCGTAACGGGCCATCTAGGTTTCGAATATGAGCACCGAAATACTCTCATCGGCTAGGTTCTCCAATCGCAAGCGCCCGATAGCCGTTTTGCTCGGCCTGATTACCTGTGCTTGCTGGCCGAGTTCGGCGTTCGCGGACATCGTCGAGCTGCGCGACGGTGGGGTTATTTGCGGCAAGGTTCTCAATCCATCACAAGGGGCTTTGGTCACCATCGAAACCGAGGACGGTTC
>Ga0315899_10005854_pt1 | contig 13239 bp, 14 predicted proteins | sample LakEriMetagenome_2_FD_203518 | JGI IMG/M metagenome (GOLD analysis project Ga0315899, IMG submission 203518) | Freshwater fungal communities from buoy surface, Lake Erie, Ohio, United States - Buoy 4 MA112 | ecosystem: Environmental > Aquatic > Freshwater > Lake | place: USA: Lake Erie, Ohio...
ATCTGCTCTCGCGATTGGGCCCCCGAGCAGTAACGGCTAGCATGCTGAGGAGGAGCCTTCCTTTCCAGCCCACTTTACTTGCAATATCCTGCTCCGACTCGGATGCCAGAGCCCGCAGTAGCATCACCCTGCTTGTGCACTGAGCAGGCCTCTTGCCCAGGAGACAGGCAAGCATGATCAGGCCACACGCACAACATGAGATCTTGCATGCACTGCATGCCAAGGCGCACGCACGCATGCTGATGCTTGCTCAAGGCTGCTAGGGTGAAACTGACATTTCAATTTGAACTGGTGGGGGTTTTAGTAAGAAGAGAGTGCGTCGTTGAAGAGCAGCCATGCGCCGGCATCACTCTCCTTCACGACCATCAGCGCATTCGAGCCGCTCCAGCGCGCCCGCGAGCCGGGTCCGCAGGGGTGATCAGACTCTCCGCCGCTCGAATGCGCAAGGGCTTGCGCCCCCGAGCGAGAGCGAGCTTCTTGTATTTCAAGGAGAGGTGATGCCATTTTGCCCCGCGTGCAAGTGTGCGCCCATGCTACAATTTGGGCGGTCCACATTCTCTACCGACGTTATATCGCGTGTGTCAACATGACCCCCAAAGCATGCTCCGATGTGCTCACGCATGTTATGTTTCTCTGTGTGTACATGTAACAAATAAGTATCTAATTTGGGTCATTGACCATCCTATGTGTGTGTGCGTGTTTGTATATATATTACACACATACATGCATACATACATACTGGAAGACAAATGTGTGTATACGTAAAACCCCCCCCCACAACATACACACACACACACACACACCGGCGCGTTTGCACTCAGCGACCGACCGGGATGAATTTGGAAGGCGAGAACTTTCTTCTAAAGTCTGTCGGAGGCCTGAACCTGACCGGCAAATATGGGACACGGTTCTACAGCAGCGAGGAAGAGGAGACGAAGCAGGGTGCTGCAACACGCAAAAGCACTTTGGAGCGCAGGCACTCCCGTCCGGCTACCTGGAAGCAGCAGGAGCCCGCCGAACCCATGGCACCAAGCTCAAAAAGCGGGAAGGAGCTGCTGGACGAGGTGCTCAAGGAGCGCGACATACCACAGTTGCAAGCAGTGGCACAGTTGCAAGGGCTAAACCTGGCGGTGGACATGATAGAGCAAATTGCTCAAGATGAGCTCAATGGTGCACATGGCGTCAAGTCTCATGGGGCGGCAAACGCGCACTGGATAGCGGGGTCTATGAGGATTGCATCGCCGACGGGCTCTGATATTTTAAGAGTCTCTAGAAACAAGACGCAGGCTGAATCGCCCACGCGTTCCAGGCAGCGCTCCACGTCGCCAGCGAGGTCAGCTGAACCCTGGCAACCTGGCAGTGCAATGGCTCCTCCTGTGCAACCGCTGGATGCTAGCCAGCAAAGTGCGTCGGCAGCGTCAAAGTCAATCTTCGCCAGCCAGAAATCGGCTGGCTCCTCCTTGAAAGGATCAGCTCTGACTGCACAGACACAGATGGCTGATCATAGTAACGAGACAGGCCAACAGAGGCACTTTCGGAAGGAGCGAGTTGCGCTGCTGCAGAAAGTGAGCAAGTCGCTTGGTCGTGACCAGAGCACTGGCGGCATCTACGTCAACATTGCTGGTCTTTCCCTCGCTTCCCCCGTTTCTTGTCCTCCGCCCTCCTTCCTCCTCCTCTGCCCTCCCCTCGTCTCCCCACCCCATCCTCTTGCTGCCCATGACGAAAAGACCAGAAGATGAGGTACGCTGGAGTAGTAGAAGATGAGGTAGAGAATGAGAGTATGAATGAGAGTAGCGTCAATGAGCAAGCAAGCGAGAGCTCACCCGCCTCCAGCATGAGACCTCAAGCGCCTCCTGTGACATCCTGCCTGTGACCTGCCAGAGGAGCAACGACGCACCCAAAAGAAGAAGTACGGACTAAGGGAGATGCTCAAGGACGCGACGTCGCTGCCGGTGTTAAAGAATGCCGTGGATTCCCTGAAGCGGATGCGCAATGGGCTCTCGCGCTTGCTGCTGCTGGACGTGGACCTGCTCAAGACGCTCGGTAGACCCGACCCCAAGAAGTACGGCAAACGCTCTCTCAACACCTTCCTCCGCGACCCGCCCTCAAAACAGGTGCACGACAAGGACTTCTACCTGTGCGTCATGCGACGACTGTGCATCTTCCTCGTCGAGTGGCCCTTCTTCAACAACCTGATCCTGGTTCTCATCTTGGTGAACGGGGTGCTGTTGGCAATGGTGGATCCCCTCGAGAGCTACTCCACTGCTGCAAGCTCGCAGCGCCACATTGATTTGTCCAACACACTCGCCGCCATGAGTATCCTTTTTGCCCTCGAGCTTCTCATCACGTTCATAGCTTACGGGGTGTACTATGCGGGACCGAACTCACACCTACGCAACAACTGGAACAAATGCGACGCGCTAATCGTCATGATGGGCCTGCTCGACTTTATACCATCGCTAAACGAGCTGTCGGCACTCCGCACTCTCAAGATCCTCCGACCTCTTCGCGCCATCACCCGATTCCCAATGCTGCGCGACATGATCATACTCGTGATCAAGATTGTGCCCACCCTCTTTCACATCCTTTACCTTTTAATGATTCTGCTCATCGTGTTGGCGGTGATATCGGTGCAGCTCTGGGCAGGCATCACCCGCCGCCGCTGTTTTCACCAGGACTCTGGCCTCCGCTTAGGTCACACGCCCCGAGGCTATGGTCTGGAGCGCACGTGCACCCTCCAGGACTCCCTCTCCCCTGGACTCTTTCGCTGCCCTCCGTTGTATGCTTGTGTTCCCCAGGTTTGCGTGTGTGCGTCTGTATGAGTGTGTGCTGTCTATGCCTGTGTGTGCATGGGTTGCAGCAGTCTGTGCATGCCGCATGATGAGAGCGTAGCAAGTGGCAGAGGCACACCGCTGACACAAGCACGGGGGAACGTTGGCCGCGCATGATCGGAGGGCAGGTGAATGCGCGGCCATTTCGAAGCTTCGACAACTATGCTGCATCATTGATGATGTGGTTTCAGGTGCTCATGCTCGAGGGCTGGGGTGAGATATGCGACATGATCTTGGACGCCTATACCCCTCTGTCCATCGTTATCTTTGTCTTAGCCCTGGTCTTTGGGCCATTCACCACGCTCAAACTCTTCCTCTCCATCATCGCGATCGAGCTTCAGAAAATGCACGATCAGAGCAAGTGGGTGCGTGCCAAGGCTGTCCTCCTCAAGTGGAAAAACGCCTTTCTTTCCGAAGCCTTGGATCTATGGTCTTACAACGTCTTGTTGCACAAGATCTTGCGCACAGATGCATGCCAGTTGTTTGTGCTCTCGGCCAACAACCGTCCGATGCGAGAGAGCTTTCTGGGCTGGCGCGACTTGACGCAGTGCCAGGATGGGGCTGAGGACGGGCGCCTGAACGAGAACGGGCGCCTGACCTACCTGCGCAGACGCAACGCCCGCAAACTGCGCTTGGCTCTGGCCTCGGACGCCTTCTCCATGGACGCCCAACTGGCGTTTCTCATGGCCTCGCACGTGCGTCTGGGGCGGCACTCGGCAGCGCATGTGCTAAGGAGCGACATGCGGCTGTGGATCAAGATCGTCCACCAGACCTCCGCCATGCTCAAGGCCGATCTTACCCGACAACTCTTTGACCAAGATTGGAATTCCGAGCTGTACCTAACCCCTGGGCAAGTGCAATGGGAGCGTCTGGCCCAGATACAGAGCCGCTGTCTTACCCTGGCCTGCGACCCCTTTGAGGCCGTCCAGGCCCTTGCCTTCTCGAGCGCGTTCAGTACTCTTGTTGCTGCCGCGTCTCTCGCAAATATCGTACGTTTGTATGTGTCTCCCGCACGTTCTCGCGTGTGCGTGCGCATCCTATTTCCTTGTGTGTGTGTGTGTGTGTGTGTGTGTGTGTGTGTGTGTGTGCACGGGAGCGTTGCGTATACGTGTGCATTGCGAGAAAGAGAGCGAGAGAGAGAGCGCGCGCGAGAGAGTGACAGAGAGAAAGAGAGATGGAGGGAGAGAAGAGAGAGAGAGCACGAGCGCGGGCGCGCGAGAGAGAGCAAGCAAGCAAGCAAGCGAGAGAGAGCCAGAGAGAGAAGCAGATAGGCGCACACACCCATAGACGCGGGCGGGCGCACACACGCAAACACACGCAGGTGATTCTGATGCTGGAGCACGAGCGAGACAGTTTCCCGGCGCTTTTGTGGGCAAACGATCGGGGCTGGGCGCTCTTCCATGCTGCTCTCCGCCTAAGCTCCATAGGCATTGCAGCAACGTATATTCTCGAGTTGCTCCTCACTCTCATCACCCAAGGCGTGCTCTTTTACTTTTCCAACATCTGGCAGTTTCTGGATGGGTCAATTGCTATTGTGTGTATCCTTCTGCTACCGACTGAGGTCAAGGAGTTCAAATGCCTGTCTCAACCGTCCGAGGTACTGGACATCTACGGCTGCTATGGTGCCGAGGACGACGTGTGGGCGATCTTCCGTTCCTGGAGACTGCTGCGCTTCCTCAAGGTCTTGAACACCTTTCCTTGCACACCTCTGACATCGTTTAGTTCAACTAACTACTACACCTCTGACATCGTTTAGGTCTTGAACACCTTTCCTGCGTTGGCCAAGCAGCTTACTGATGTGGCAGTTTCGATGCGCCCGGTCGTGGGCATCCTCGCCCTTCTCGCCCTGCTCCTTCTGATATACATCGGCATCGGCGTCAACATCTTCGGAGGTCTACTGATGCAAGAGGCTCAAAGGTCGCAGTTGCTGCCGGGATCCTCGGTGTTTGTCACGGTCCCAATTCGCCAAAGCACTCAAGATGCGAAGCTGTACGTCGCAAAAGAGGCTGAAGCGATTAAAAACGTGCCGAGCATCATTCTCTATCTCAACTCATCGCGCCCTTTGCCATACTATCTCGACATTCGCACTGGATTTTCGAATTTTGCAACCAACTTGGACCCCGATCGTCCGCAGCAGTGGGGTGCGGAATCCTCGGTGGCCGCTCCCGATCAAGTTTCCATCACGCATGTCGTGCCCCGAGCCAACTACAACACGTTTTACTTCGCAATGACCTGCGTCTTGCAAGTTGTCTTCAACAAACAGTGGTCCAGGTATGGCGTGTCCACACACAGAGATGGTCCTGACCCAGGTAAGGTTTGTCAACACACAGGGTGAACCTCGGGCTGCTTCCCTGGAAGCAGTCCTTTCTTTGCTGCACGCCTCGCCTCGAGTCGCGCCAGGGCATTTGTCTCCAAAACAACTGTTGTCTTGTATCGGTCATGAAAAAACTGATATGTGCGTAGACTAAGTCGCGCGCGTGTACACACAGCGTGTTCTGGCAAAGTGTCGAGCAGGTCGGGACCTATAACTGCATCTTTTACTATTCCCTCATAGGTGTGTACAAAAAGTATGACATTTGTTGCTAGGCGTGTAGGCTTGTATCACCTGTGCACGGCATATTAAGGCATGCATGCACGTGAAAGCAGGGGCGGGCAACTGGCTGCTGCTCTCGATTTCCTTCGCCATCATCATCACAACTCAGCAGAGAAGACACATGGCAGAACGCTACGCCAAGCTTGAAGACGAATCCACCCCGTTGGAAGTACATACGCTGCGACGCATCTGGGCATTTGTTGTGCGAAACAACTTTCTGTCTCGGCACTACTGGCAGCGTCCATCAAAGACAATCCCATCCCCTATCAGCGACGGGTCCAGCCCCTCAGAACCTCGTCAGAGGGGTGCAAGGCCCGTGGTGGACGCCAAAGGCTCACGTGACGAGCACAAAGAGCTTTCCCCCAAAGAGCTTTCCCCCGAGCCTGCCCTCACCAGCAACTCTGCGCCCCCCGCATTGAAACCTATTCCCATGTCCATATTTTGGTCATCACAAGTCAGTGCGGATATCGCAAAACAAGAGGATTTCAACAAACAATACAGTTCATCACAGTCATTATGGGCTGAAATTCGAGCGACAGCTGGAGCGTGTGTTGTGTCTCGACCGTATCGTTACTTTAAGTTGGTAGGCGTGCTGCTCAGTTGCGCTGGCCTTATGCTCGAGCGCCCAAACGTGGCGGCACAAGAGAGAAAAGCGCTGCAATTCATCTATGCCGTGACCACAGGGGTGTTCCTGTTGGACTTTTGCATGCGGCTGGTGGGACTTGGGATATGGCATTACCTCTCGAGTGTGTACAACATTTTGGACTGTCTGGCTCTACTCGCGTTAGTGTGGGACCAGATTGCTGCTCTGTCACAGGCAGGTGGTGGGCTTGCGACAGGAACTTCACGCCTGGCAGTCATGCGCTGCTTCCACGTCATTGGCGCCCCGCGCCTCTTTTTCTCGGCGAGCTCAACAGGCATGAGTCACGTCATGTACTTGTCGCTCGAACAAGCGGTCCCGCGGATGCTGCCTACAACGCTGCTGGTCATAGGAGCCTTCACCGGGTTTTCTGTCCTGGGCCAGTCAATTCTAAGCGGGAAGATGCACATGTGCAGCGACCCCGTCATCTGGTCCCGGCACGACTGCCAAGGTCTGGATGCCTCTGGAGCCCCAAGGTCCTGGGATCTTCCTCCCTTCAACTTCGGATGGTTCGGTTCAGCGGTCTTGTCTCTTTTCTTTTCTCCCTCTTTGCCTGTGGAGCCTGCAGTAGAATTCCGTAGCAACTGTCAACAATCTCTCGTAGCAACCTTCTCAGCTATCTAGGTCCTCACCATGTAGTGTGCTATGCGCTCGCTGAGCGCATTTCTCTTTCCCAACCTCTGCTTTCTCCTGCTGCTTGGCGCGTCCCGACCTCCCTAGATGGAATCAGTGTGGGTGATAGCTGCCTCCAACGACTGGCCTGCTCTCATGTGGATGTCCATCGACGCCACCTCTCGCGACACCGGACCCCGCCAAAACGCCGACCTTGGCGTCGGCCTGTACTTTTTTGGGGTCTCAATGTTTTCACTGCTGGTGCTTTTGAACCTCTTCATCTCCGTCTTTGTTTGCGTCTACGTGGAGGAGTCGAAAGCGTATGAGTATCGCGAAAAGATGGGACTTGGTGGCGTCATCCCGCGGGGCAAGCCGACGCGCAAGATGCTGCCGGACGTGAGCGAGCTTTTCATAGGTGATGCATGGCGTCTGAGATGCCACCAGCTCTTGGAATCGATGTGGGGTCAGGGAGTGGTCAACCTCTGTATCGTGGGCACTCTTGTCAGCATGCTTGGGGAGTCCTACCATCGCGGATTTGCCCAGGGGCTATTTTTCGCAGCGATGGACGTCTTTTTCACCTTCGTGTTTGGCACTGAGATTTTGATGCGCTTAGTGTCCCTGGGATTGGGCAAGCTAATGCAGAACAGATGGCTGTGCTTTGACTACTTTCTCTATGCAATCGGCGTTGCGGACCTAATCATTTCCAATGACGGGGCTGTTGGCAAACTGATCCGTTCTGCTCGATGGGTGCGCGCTCTTCGCACCCTCAGGCTTCTTCGGGTCCTTCGCTCTTACCGATTGCTCAAGACCATGAAGGGCGTCGTGAAGCTCCTCAACACCCTCAAATCCGCGATGCCCATGCTCTTGAACCTGACCGTTGTCCTCGCCGTCGCCTTCGTCTGCTTCGCAAGCTTGGGCGTCAAGATGTATGGGCGCATGTGTGTCGACGGCGTAAGTGATATGTTAGTCCAGCTTTTTGTGAGTGCTTTAGAGATTGGTTTTTCGACATGGATTATGCTCTTGGGGGTTGAATGACATTCATGTGTCAATATCTACTGAGCAGGACCAGCTGCAGGTAGGCACGCGAGCCAATCGCTGCCTCCTCGTTAGTGAGCCTGACACCAGTTCGAATATTCCGACCAAACTTTTGGGAGCGCACACACATTTTCGGCACATGGGGTGGGCGCTCCTGACGCTCCTAAAGGTGGCAACTGTTGACGGAATCAGTAAGACCCTTGAGCGCCTCGACACCACTCCCAAACCCCGCTTCCCTGACCAGGCCTCCGCCATTCAAGGGGCCGTTGAAGCTTTGAGGAAACTCCCCACTGCCCCCACCCAAGGTGCCAGACGTGCTGTACTTCTCACTGCCCGAAACCATCTTTCGGGCTGCGTCACCGCCTACGAGCTTGACCAGTTGCAGGTGTTTGATGACTTACGCTGATACAGACTCTTGAGTACTCACGTTTGTTCATGCGTCATCTGTGTGTCATCAACATACGTGTATGGTTATGTGCTGACGTCATCATGATTAGCACATGATAAGTGTATAGTCAAGGGTCATCATCTTAGTGGGAAGTCAGGTCAGGTCTCGGAGGTTTAGTGTGTGTGCGTCATCATCAGTATTCTCCATGCGTGCTGTCAAGTGAGCACGGGAAAAGCGAAGCAAACGTGGGGCATACGGCAAACGTGGGGCATACGGCAACACAGGCAGCCAAGGTGGTAGACTGCAGAGCGCGGGATGACAATTCCGACGTATATCCGCGATGCGACACAACTTGTGGTTCTACTTGGCTGTCACAGGTTGCAATCTGTGCACAACAGTGTGAAACAGTGTGAAAAGGCGAGAAACCGTGTCAAACAGTGTCAAACAGCCCTTGACTGTCAAACAGTGTCAAGCAGCCCTTGACTCGGCCCCTCTCTTGCAGTGTCTTGCAGTGACAGAATTGTTACTTCTCTCTTGCAGTGTTGCTTCTCTCTTCCAGTCACCTAAGTGTTGCTTGACGGAGCCCACCAAAGTGTGAGAGAAGCTTCACTGAGCGCAACAAAGTGTTGCGTCACTGTGCGCATGCCTTAGGTGGTTTAGGCAGCCCTCTTGCACCCATCTTGCATGCGTCTTCGTCTGGTGCAGCATGCAGACGGCTTGAGGTGCCTTGTGTTGGCAGATCTACTTCATATCCTTTGCCTCTATCTCGTCCTTCGTGCTCTTCAACATCATGGTCTCAGTGCTCATCGTTGCCCTCAATCAAGAGACGCAGGTATCCCTCCTCTGCCTGTCTGGTCAGGTGCCAGCATGCGAGAAGAGAGCGTAGAGGCTCCCAGAATGTACTCATGTGCAACTCAGTGATCAGCCTCGGAGACCCTTGTACTCAGTGATCAGCCTCGGAGACACTCTCAACTCGTTTTTCAACTCGTTTTTCAACTCGTTTTATGAGAGCGTGCCGCGGCACACACACCACTGACGAGGACTGAGATGGACATGCATGATGCGGCGAATGACGGGTTGATCACGGGTTGTTGGGTGCGTGTGGTGAATACGGCAGGGGCGGAAACCAAGGAGAATCACAGCAACTTTGTTTGAGGACAAGCTGCGACAAATCAGCAAAAGATGGAAATGGAATGCTGTCATACGCACAGCATATGAGCACTGGATTGTCCTCAATGAATATGACGTGGATTCAGACGATCTGTCTATGAGCAGCGACGGCGTGTCAAGCCAAGATGGCCTCGACATGTCGTCCCTGTCTTCCTGCGGTCTCTCCGTCCCGTCGGACGTGGATGAAATGGATGCTCATGCTCATGCAACGAGCTCGTTGTATCAACAGGAAAGCGATGCCTCGCCACGTGACCAGCGTCGACAAACGTCAGGTGAGCAAGGGGCTCGCATGTGCTGGGAGGCAATCTCCTTGCCTGCAGTGTACAAATTGTCAGCGCAGATGTCCGCTTTGCCTCGGGAGCGGCCGCGGCCGCTGAATGCGCCTGGAACTGCAGCCGCTGCTTCGAAGTCGGCGCTTGAGGTCACACGCTTCCTGTCCTCCGCCACTTGCCCTTGCTTCCTGTCCCGGGCCTTCCTGTCTCTCGCTTCCTGTCCCTCGCCTTGCCATGTCTTCCTGTCCGTCGCCTTCTCCACCCTACTCTGTATTCTACTCTACGCTTGTGACAAGTTGTTGGCATGTAATGGCAAATAATAAAACTGCAGGGAGTGGGACAGGGCATGGCGAATGGGCGCAAGCTAACGTCTCAGGCCCCATCGACACGTGCTGCCAACCCTTTGTATGCCCCGCCAACACCGACAACCACTGCTGCTTCGGTGCGCCCAGCAGGTGAGCGCGACAGGCATGAAAGTGCGCACGAGGCCGAAGCGGCCCAAGCAGCATCAGCAGCTCAGCCAACGCGACAAAGGCAAAGTCCACAGAGCTTCTCGAGCCGTGCAAACACACAGAAGACAGCAATGCATAAGGCTGAGGCATCGCAGACCTCTCTAGCCAAGGAGATGGTTGGAGGCACAGAGCCCGGGCAGCGCGGCGCATCTGCACTGCGTCAAGGCCTTGCCTCTACGACGCCAGCTACGTCTACAGCCTACCCTGCGCCGCTGACCGCGTCGGCTCCTGGCAAACACCCGGCTGGGAAGGTCACGAGGGCGACTCAACAAGTAGCTGAGCGAGAACAAGTAGCTGCGGGAGGCATCAGCAGGCTCGTGAAAGGTAGACGAGAGGAGAGACGTGAGCAGCGCGCTGCTTCAGCCGCAGCACGGCCTGCCCGCCTTGCAGCTTCTGTTGGCTGGGCAGCCGGGGTGGATGGCAGTGCTCCGCCGCCGCGCTCGGTATTCAAGCGCGGCGACACGGTGGAGACGATTGTTGCTCTCTAATGCTCCCACTTCCCTCCACTTTGCACTTTTTTCTGCAGTGCCCACGTGAGTACCCTCTGTGTACTCGCGAGTGCCGAGCCTGTAACGCCTTGCGTTTTCAATGTAATCAAATCGATGGATCCCGACAGTTGATCGCATCTTTGCTGAATGGGGTATGAGAGCGAGGGAAAGAGAGCGGAAGGGGGGGCACTAGACCAGGGCTGAATCAGCGCGCTCAGACACGGCTGACATACGCGACAAACGTTCCACCACCTCCCGCATCTTGGGTCGCCGCTGCGGGTGATGATGCCAGCAATCTGCAATTAGCGAAATATAGTCCAGCGGGCAGCCGGGGGGCGCGACGGCAGGCAAGCGGAGACGACGCCCTTGAAACCCCACGATCCCAGGCAGCTGGATCGGATCCACTTCCTTCCACGGCTGTTCGAGCGTGAGCATTTCCCACAAGACAACGCCAAAGCTGTAGAGGTCTGAAGTCTCGTCGAACTTTTCCCCCCTGAGCACTTCCGGCGCCATCCATCCCGGAGTGCCTGCGCGATTGTGCGACGTGGCTACGTGTGTCTCATTCCTGCGGAAGCGCGCAAGCCCGAAGTCGCAGACCTTGACGTTGTAGTTGGAGTCAATCAGGAAGTTGTCAGACTTGATGTCTCTGTGCACGATGGGCGGCTTTCGATGGTGTAGGTAGAGGATGCCCGCTGCGCCCTGCCCCGCTATATGCAGCATCCGCGGCCACAGGAGAGGCTCGGTGCGCATGACATCGTAGAGCGACATCTTTGGCAAGTACTCGGTCACGATGGCCAATTGAGGAGGCTGGCATAACACAGCCCATGTAACACAGCCCATGTAACACAGCCCATCAGCATTCCACGCCATCCCCGCCCGGTCAGCTATATCTCAAATGGCATCACACATCACACCACCTCTGCTGCACACCGACGCACGACATGCGCAGAGAGCGACAAGACTGGGGACACACGCACAGGAGCACACCTTGGTGCAGGCGCCCACGAATTGAACAATATTGACGTGTCGCATGCAAGCCATGATGTCGACCTCGGCCCGGAACTCTCTGATCTGTGCCCAAAGTTTAATCAGAAACCGGGGTTGAGGGGTGCGCCAGACATCCCGCACGCCGCCGCCAAAACAAGGCCGCGGATACGACTCACTGGCATGCAGCGTGCATCAAGCGCCCATCAAGCACCTCCAACAATCACGTGTCAACAACACCACGACATCACCACAACAACACGTCTCGTGTCAACAAGACAACAACAAAACGTCACGTGTCAAGTACTTGTTGACACGTCACCGATCAAGTGTAGTTGTTGCACCTACCAGCACCCCCACTAAAGACCACGTTCTCAGCACCCGCTCTGTGCCTGGGTTGCGGGGTAGGCGGGAGGACCTGAGTGTCGTCGAGGGCGCGTGTGACGCGGAGGACTTTGATGGCAACATCGCTCCCCAGCCACTTGCCTTTGTAGACGTCGCCAAAGGTGCCGGAGCCCAGCATCTTGCCAAAAACCAAGTCTCCGCTGTCGATCTCCCAATCCATATCTGTCTCGGCGTGCGCCGCGCGCGGAGCTTGCCCTTGCGCAACTTGCACTTGATCGTACGGCGCATGAGCGGCAGCGGGCCCGACCGCCTGCCCCAAGAGCATGGCTCCCTGCGGCACGTACTGCGGGCCCTGCAATGGGAAGTGGACCTGCTGCTGTTCCTGCAAGGGCAGAGGGTAGCCTCTCGATTGCGCGTCAGTCACGTACTGTGCGTGGTGCCTCTGGGCTTGCATCGCTTGATGCACTCCTTGCTCTTGGTGCTGTGCAGAGGGTTGGTGCTCTTGAAGGGTAGCAGTGGCGTCGCCCATCATCAGCTTGTTCCCCTTGGTGTTTTGCCCATTCGCGATGCCGGCCCCGCCCACCCGCCCTGGCGCCGCTGGGCGAACAGCTCCGGGGTTGGCACGAGGTGGAGGCGAGATGTGTGGCGAGGGGGTGTCGTGCTCGTGCTGCACAGCTGCCGGTATCGCAGCAGGATGAAGGCGGGCGGCTGGAGAAGGTTCGAAACCCATATCAAGCCGGTCACTCTCGCCCATCAGGCCCCCCATCGGCGACATGTGCATGGGCTGCATGTGCAACGTGCCCTTCTTGCTTCCCCCACGCACTCCTTGAGCTGCCGCGTTGTGTTGCTCACGGGTAGCTGCTCCTCCGTTGTCCAGGACCAGACTCTCACGCAACCTGCTCGCCTCGCGCCCAACTCCCCACCCCCCCCCACACACACATACACTCTCGTAAGGTGGCCCGCGTGCCTGTCACCTCAGCGTCAGCATGGCAAAGGAGAAAAGAGCGGTGTCAAAGAGCGGGTTTTGCACGTCCCAGGCGCCTGGGGGGGGGGGGCGATGGGGGGCAACAACTGTCGGGCAAAGTCGGCACGCGAAGAAGTGGCCACTTCCTGGGGCCGCGCGCCCCGCTTGTCACCTCCTGTAACACCGTCCCCAGCTCGCTGCTGCGCGACTCGCTTGGCCTCGCGCCATGCCTGCAGCACTTGCATCACCTCCCTGCCCACCCGCCCATGGCGGTCAGTAACGGGCGGCGGCGAGAGACCCCGTCCGTCCTCGTCGTCCTCTCGCCCTCCTCTCGCCCTCTTCTCTTCCACCGTCACGAAATATCTCCGTAGTGCACAGGCGGTGGAATGCGCCGGTGAGAGTGGC
>Ga0315899_10005855_pt1 | contig 13238 bp, 9 predicted proteins | sample LakEriMetagenome_2_FD_203518 | JGI IMG/M metagenome (GOLD analysis project Ga0315899, IMG submission 203518) | Freshwater fungal communities from buoy surface, Lake Erie, Ohio, United States - Buoy 4 MA112 | ecosystem: Environmental > Aquatic > Freshwater > Lake | place: USA: Lake Erie, Ohio...
ACCCGTATCGAAAAACAAAAATCCGTTGTTGCTAAAGCCCAAGCCGAGCAGTCAGGCACATCAAGGCGAGCACCACGACGTCGATCTTACGCAGCGGTTATGTACGCAGCGGTTATGAGTGCAGGCTCCTGATAGCAACCCTCACTCCAACGATCCAACGTTTGCTATCAAATAAAAAAAGCGTAGTCGAGACTACGCTTCTTAAAAGAATGCACTCTCAAGCAGCTCCGTTCGCCGTTGGGTGCGTTTTCTTCCAGTATTGGTATGCAGCACGAATATCCTTCAGATGCATCCAATGCCCGTGAGTTTTTGTGGTGCTCGAAACCATTGTCTCTGGTGCAATTTCGCCTTTTTCGATCTTCTTGAGGAAGTCCGATTCAGCTATTGGCCCGACCGTTTTCGATGACCCCCAAAAACCCTTCTTCATAAAATACCAGTCAGCTGACATGCGTCACTCCTCCTAGGCAAACAACAAAAAATACGATGATTGCAATTGGACTGAGGAGTAACCGACTGTGGGCGTCTCGATTAACTAACACTTTACTATAAGAAAGGTTTCGGCATTCTTTCCAGTCTTAAAAAGGATAATTCCTAGCGATTTCCCCGTAAGTTTGTCGCAGACCAATCCCTACCCCACTCGAGCGGGTGCCTCGCCGGCTTCTTCCAAGCCGACGAAACGGGTCAAGCAGCGGGAAATCGATTCGGTTTGGATAGCAATTGCGATGAGTCAGCCCAAACGGCTTGAATCGCTCCCTGCAGTCCGTGAGAATAGTGTGCAGCCGTCTGGAAACCTGCCAGCCAACATGTTGCCGATTTTGCCGAAGTGACGCTTTGGCGAGGCATCGTTTTCCACTCGCAATCCTTTCGATCTCACGCCAACCGGAGACTATCGTTCTCATGATTGCCCGAACCTTCCTCACGCTATTCATCGCGCTCACTGCTCTCGGAGCCGAACAGTCGCTTGGCCAGTCAACCTCGAAGCAGTCGAACTCGAAGCCTTCGTCGGAGTTCCCGATCCAACAGTGGCATTCCTCCATTGCCAGTGGATCGAACCGTTCGGACTTCAGGGACTCTAGTGGTCGAAGCGCGGGCTCCTCGATTCGACAAGGAGATCGCATCACGTTTCGCGACGCTAGTGGAAGGGTCACCGGCAATGCGACGGTCTCTGGAAACCGAGTCACGTATCGCGATGCGAGCGGCCGTTCGATAGGATCGTCTACGATTTCTAATCCGTCATCGTCGTCGCCATCAACCACGTTTCGATCGTCCTCTGGATCGACCCTGGGCTCGGCTCAATCGTCGAACAATAGCCTCCGATTTCGGGATGCGTCAGGGCGATCTACCGGTAGTGCGACTCGAAGTGGCGATCGCATCTCGATCCGGGATAGCAGCGGCCGATCGACGGGATCGGTGACGACGAAGAAAAAACCTTGATCGCGTGGGACCGAGCAACCGCCTCGGGTCGATTCGGTTCAAGGCTGAACCGCTGTGGCTCGATTCTGCATTCGATGGATAACGTCACCTTCCGGCACCCAAACGACGATATCACCCGACGCAAAGCCGGCAACGATCACATCTCGCCCTAATGCTGCGACGTTGATCGATGTTGGTGCATCATCGATCCCGTGCGACTCCAACTCCAATGCATCTAGATTATCGATCGAATAAATTGTCTTCTTCTTTTCTTTGCCTTCCTCGCCCTTGGGTTCGGTGACTTCTTCTTTGCGAAGTTTGAACCTGCGGATCGCACCTGCCATAGGCACTACCAGGACCTCCTGAGTCGCAGCCAATTTGTCGGTCCCCTGCCGAAATCCATTTCGCGAGGCTCTCGAATTCGAAGCGCTCAGGCCGGGAAAAAGTCTAATGGTTCCCGTCTCGTCCAAGGTGATCACACCTTTTTTGAGCGAGTGGATTGAAGCCACGACGCGTTCATGATCTGTGTAGCTGGTGAGGACTTGTCCATTCCTAGCATCGTAACTCTTCGCCGTGCGATCACGCGAGGAGGTCAAAAGGGTGAGCCCATCCTCGGACCAATCAACAGACGTAATCGCAGCGGCGTGGGCGGCTTCCTTCCACACGGTATTGTTGGTATTCAAATCCAAGACCAAGACTACCCCGTCTTGATTGCCGATTCCCAAACGTGTGCCATCGGGGCTGACTGAAATATCCAGCGGAATATCCCTACAGGTCCAATGCACGACTCGCCGCGAAGGTTCTGAATCACGACCGTCGGAGGAGACGCCGGGGTTAGACCATGAAACACTCTCGACCCAACCGATTTTCCCAGGTTCCCCCGAACCAACAACCAACGACGAGTTCACATGATTCCATTCAACATCGGCGACGAATCGACCTCGAGTCGGAATCCTACCTCGCAGTTTTCCATCAAACCCCCATACTAAGACCTCGTAGTAGCCTGATGCAAATACTACTTGGAGATCGTCCGCCACCGCCACAGCGTTCACCGGATGGGGCCTCGGGTATTCAATCATCCGAGGCGAGTCAGGAAGACTGACCGATAAAAAACTTTCTAGCGGAGCGTCCATTGCACCGTCGACCACGGTTCCGGTAGCGAGCCATTCACGAATCGTCTCGACTTCTTCCCAGTCGAGTGGCTCCGTATCTTTGGGCATGCGATCTCGTTCATCGGACGACACGATTCGACGAAAAATTTCACCGAGAGGGGACTCGGGGTTCGCAGCATTCATGTCGATTGGCTGCCGCTGGCTTTCCCCAGGCTTAAGCATGGCCAAGGGTGTGGCCATGGAGTAGAGCCCATCATTTTGGGAATCGTTGTGACAACCCAAACAACGGTCTACAAAAATACCCGCGATACGACCCAATCTCGGCCGGAGGGATGCGGGCGGTTCGACCAACAATGAAAAGTCTTGGGTTTCCCAAACACCACTATGCGGTGTTAGCTGATTTACCACAGTCAGCTGATTGCCGCTCCCCCATTCGCGGCTCCCTTGACCGTGTGCCATCGAGTGGCCCACGCTAAACGCGATCATGCACGAAGCTAGAAATACGAGGAACCGGGTCAACGAAGGGACAGCACAACATCGCAAAACATCGACATATTGAGTTCTTACAAACTCGGTTCCCGGTCCGCTCTCGTGCAATCTCATAGCTGCGTCAAATCTTACCAAGGCTTTTCGTCCATCAATGTTTCGGCGATCCAATGATCTGCCCACCGACGCCACTTTCCTTCGCGTTTAGCCGAAGGTTCTCGCGTCCTCTGCAGATAACCTACATGACCTCCGAAATCCGTCGTGATCAATTGAATGGACGGAGAGTAGCGACGATTTTCAAACAATCGAATTGGAACGATAGGATCATGCTTATCCACCAGCAGTATTGTAGGAACCTGGATGCGGTCCAAGACGTCTTGTGACGAACCTGCACGATAATACTCTTCGGCGTTCGCAAAACCTGCCAGTTTTGACGTTACTGTCTCATCGAACCTGCGAATGCTCGAGTAATCCGCAGACTTTAATACTTCCCTCCAGGAGTCCCAGCGATCGCCTCGCTCCCTCGCCTGACGCTTCAAAGCCTTGATGAAATAACTCGAGTACACTCGATTGACTCCTCGTTCGATATTCTTGCAACATTCCGCCAAATCGATTGGAGGTGCCACAGCCATAGCTCGCTCGACGGTGCAATGAAGCGGAAATCGGTTTGGATCTTTCTCGGACTCTCCTAGCAACTTGAGGAGAATATTCGCGCCGAGGGAGACTCCTGCAATCCTCCAATTCCTAATCTGCAATTGGTCGCTTAAATAATTGAGACAAATCCGAATCTGATCGTAACATGCGCCGTGCGGAGGCAAGCGGGTTGTCTCGTAGGACCTGCCTGCTCCGGGGAGATCGACCCGAAACACACGGCCCCCCAACTGCAATGCGGTCTGCGCGATGTTGGTCATGTACGTCCCAGAATGTGACGAACCGAGACCATGAAGAAGTAAAATCGCCGTGTCGGAAGCAAGGTCCTTCGGACAATTTTCATGAACCAGCATATGCCCATCGGAACCGATCGGGATCTGATGTACGATAGGTAGCGGAAGCGTTGCAATCGGGCGAAAGAAACCGGTGATTACGGTCTGAAGATGCCCGTTTCTCAAGAACCACGGTGGAGAGTAATCCAAAGCTGGCCATGTTCGTCCTCGGATGCCAGTTCCGCCCGTGTGTTCTTTAGAGTTTGCGTGAGACATCGCGTGCAGGATTTGGAACTCGTTGTCGGAATACTCAATGATGAGCGTACTATGCGTTGGAACATTGGCGTTCGATACCGTCGAAACACCCACGGACATACGAGAACGTGTTTTAGGCGGCAGCGCCAGCTACTTTTCGTATGCAGCTAGTTTTTTCACCTCCGTTCGCGTTGTCGGGCGAGTGGGTTACGACTGGCCAGATGATTTTACTCGACGATTGACCGAACGCGGAATCGATTTCCAAGGCGTTGCGAAAGATCTTTCGCACAAATCCTATTTTTGGCATGGCCGATACCGAAACGATTTTCAGGACCGAGAGACCGTCGCCATCGAACTCAATGGCTTTGAGAATTACAAGCCGACAGTCCCTGCTGCGTTCAACGACTCGGAGTTTGTATTTCTCGCCGCTTCCGCGCCCCATGTCCAACTGAAGACAATTTCGCAATGCCCCAGTCGCAAGATCGTTTTCGCCGACACCGTGGACATGTGGATCGAGACGACCCGCACTGAACTTTTAAAGGTTCTCTCTCAGATCGATGGACTTTTCATCAATGACATCGAGGCGAGGCAACTGACGGGTGAGCATCAAACCGTCAGGGCGGCAAAAGCGATCCGCCGGTTCGGTCCACAATGGGTCGTTATCAAAAAGGGTGAAAACGGTTGCTTGGCGATAGGACCGGACGATCTAATGGTCTCTCTCCCCGGTTATCCCACGGACAACTTACTTGACCCCACAGGGGCTGGAGATAGCTTTGCCGGTGGAATGATCGGGTTCCTTTGCCAGTCGTTCCGCGAAAACGACTTTGCTGCAGGCTGCTCGAATCCTCACCGTGGCCAAATCAACCGCGCCCTACTTCACCGCGCCCTTCTCCACGGAACGGCAGTGGCAAGCTTTACGCTGAGTGATTTCAGTTTAAACGCTCTTGAAAGGCTTGAAAAAACAGACATCGAGCGACGCGTTGCCGAGATCCAATCGATGCTTTCTGGCACATGAGCATCCCTTTCTGGCACATGACCTAGTCATTCCAATGCATTCCATACATAATTCTGGGCTTGTTTCTGAGTTAGGGCGAGCAACCCTCTAAAAACAACATCGACCAAAGACTCTCCATAAAGGCCTTATTATGCCTCTGGCACGTATCCTCACCCAACGCGGCATCGCTGCCGCTCGAGTCCACGGAAACCACGTGACCCCCCTGGATCTCAAGCCTGCAGGGGTTCACTCCCTTTCAGAACTGCTTTCGCATCCGGACCTGGTGGAACTCTCAATGAGCCTTCCTGCGTCAGGAGAGCCGATCGAGCATTCGCAAGTCAATTGGTTGCCACCTATTGATGATCAAGAAGTGTGGGCGGCGGGCGTTACGTACAAACGCTCTCAAAAGGCTCGGATGGAGGAGAGCGAAGCAGCGGCGAGTTGCTACGATCGCGTATATACCGCTCCGCGGCCAGAGATTTTTTTCAAGGCTACTCCCAACCGGTGCAGCGGACATCTCGGTTTGCTCCGAATCCGCGAGGACGCAACATGGAACGTCCCCGAACCTGAGCTTGCACTCGTGATTTCCCGTCGGGGGCAGATCGTAGGTTATACCGTCGGAAACGACATGAGTAGCCGAGACATCGAAGGCGACAACCCGCTCTATCTTCCGCAAGCTAAAGTCTACAACCAATGCTGTGGGCTGGGTCCATGGATCGCACTCGCACACGAGATGCCTCCCCGCGAATCCATTGAAATCGGTCTTACCATTTCTCGAAACGATGCATCTGTCTTCGAAGGAAAAACCTCTGTTTCACAAATGGCTCGTCAGCTTGAGGACCTTGTCCAATGGCTGATGCGGGATAACGACATGCCTCACGGTGTATTTCTGCTCACCGGCACCGGCGTTGTTCCCGATAGTAATTTCACGCTCCACCGAGGCGATATCGTCGATATCAGCATCTCGGGCATCGGAACACTAACCAACACAATCGTCCAAGGCTAAACCATCATGACTACTTCCAACGCAACCCCACGCCCTGTACTAATCGGCGGCAAATGGGTACCCGCTAGTTCCGCAAAGACCTTTCGTGCAACGAACCCCAGCACGGGCGAGCCGATTCCTTCCCTATTCCCTGTGAGTGACTGGAGCGATTGCGACCATGTATTGGCATCTGCGGCTTCGGCGTTCCGCGAATCACGAAATCTACCGGGCTCGAGAATTGCGGAATTCCTCGACGACTACGCCCAGCGGATCGAAAGGGATAAAGAGGCACTGGTCTCGTTGGCACACGAGGAATCTGCGTTACCCAAATCCCCCCGCCTCGCCGATGTAGAACTTCCGAGAACGATCAATCAACTGAGGCTTGCCGCCGAAGCAGCCCGAAACGGCTCGTGGCGGATGGCAACCATCGATCGCAAGGCAAATATTCGATCTTGCTATCGTGCTCTCGGACCGATTGCTGTGTTCGGGCCCAACAATTTCCCCTTCGCCTTCAACAGCATCGCCGGTGGGGACTTTGCCGCCGCGATCGCCGCTGGAAATCCGGTGATTGCCAAAGCCAATTCGTCCCACCCTGGCACCACCGAACATTTCGGGAAACTCGCCGCAGAGGCTTTGCACGCAACAGGTATGCCCGAGGGATTGGTGCAATTGATTTACCGTACATCGCACGAAGATGGGGAACGGTTGGTGGCCGATCCACGCTTGGCAGCGATCGGATACACAGGAGCTCGGACCGCGGGGCTTCAACTCAAGGCCGTTGCAGATCGCGTCGGCAAGCCCTTTTATGCCGAGCTGTCCAGCGTCAATCCGGTTGTTTTCTTGCCAGGCGCTCTTCGTGAGCGAGGTGCCAAACTCGCCGAAGAGTTCGTCGGTAGCGGTTTGATGGGAGCCGGACAATTCTGTACCAATCCAGGATTGCTGCTTCTCATCCAAAGCGATGAAACCGAGGAATTCATTCGAGCGGTCGTCGACAAATACACATCAACCGCTGCAGGCACGTTGCTATCCCCCAACGTGGAATCTTCCCTTGTCAAAAGTATCCAAGTACTGTCCAACGCAGGAGCGCAACTGCTAACAGGAGGAACCAAAATCAATGGCCCGCGCTGCGCCGTCGCCAACACAGTACTTCGTGTCAACGGAACCGAAATGCTCGCTGATCCTCATACCTTCCAAACGGAAGCGTTCGGCAACGCCGTCCTCATCGCTGTGTGCGATTCGCACCAACAAATCGTTTCGATCATCGAAGCCCTTGAGGGGAACCTTACAGGAACCATCTACAGCGATACTCTAGGAAACGACGATCACGATTACATCAAAATCGCGGATGCTTTGGAGCAACGTGTTGGACGCGTATTGAACGACAAAATGCCCACCGGCGTTGCCGTTAGCCCCGCCATGAATCATGGTGGACCATATCCCGCAACCAGCCACCCAGGATTCACGGCAGTGGGGATTCCAGCCAGCCTTCTGCGCTTCGCAAAACTGACCTGTTACGACGCAGTCCGCGAGTCGCGACTGCCAGAGATCCTGAGGAATGAAAACCCAACAGGTACGACTTGGCGATCCATCGATGGGAAATGGACTACTGGAAACATCGAGTCGGCTTAGATGGCGGTACACGACGACGCTCGCAAGTGTTAGCGCGCGGCGCCCCTAATCGACCACGCATTCCTTCCGATATAACTCAATCTCGTACGGCCCTAGGAACAAGAGCAGCAGCGATTGGTCTGCTGCGTAGTTTCTAAACACATCCTTGAGGAAGTAGTCCTCGCCTGGCCACGGGTACGCAAAGACAATCGCAAAGTCGTCGATTCCCAAATCATGGTCCGCATAAGCGCAGGGGACTTGGTGGAAAAGCGACGCGTGGTTGGCTTGTCTCTTCGCCAAACGCTCACTCCCCGGCGGAAGAAAATTCCCATGCCAAATCTCAGCATCAATGCGTTCGCTGCGCAGCCATTTCCTAGCTTCGTCGACCAAAAACTCTTCCGCTTCAATTCCGATCGCATCCCACCCGAGTATCGACGCCATCGCGGTGACCACCCCAAAGCCGCATCCCCATTCGCAAAATAATCTGCCCGGTGCGAGCCGATTGGATTCGACCGCCTCGAGAGCCCTCCAAACGTCTCGAAAATCGCAAGCTACATACTGCTCGATAGGGCGACGGTACCAGGAATCCCAATACTTTTGGAGCAATCCGTCCGCCCGGTCCAAAACTGCTAGTACGTTCGGAGGTACCTCCCGCTCCGAATCCCAGGGTAACGAAACCGACACGAGTTGAGGCTCGCCATCAGGCCTCTTGGACGATCGATTTGCCATAGGGTTTTTCCTCTTCTATCCCTGAGATTGCTTGCTGAGCGGTCATTATCAAAATAAAATCGGGGCGGAAACCCCTTTGTGACTTCCTCGTCCTTCAATACAACCAGCCTATTTATGCAGTCTTCATTTAGCCGTCGGAATTTCATCGCAACTTCGCTCGCATCCACAGCAGCAATTGCTTGTGCAAACTCTTCGCCACTCGCCCTCGCGCAAGCAAAGGCAGAACCCTTCAAAATATCGCTGGCTCAATGGTCGCTCCACAAGCCCCTATTCAGCAAGGAGATCGACAATCTCGATTTTGCGAAGATCGCTAAAGAGCGGTTCGGCATTGAGGCTGTCGAGTATGTAAATCAGTTTTTTAAGGACAAGGCCAAAGACGAAAAGTACCTGGCCGAAATGAAGAAGCGAACTACGGATCATGGCGTTACTAATGTATTGATCATGGTAGATGGCGAGGGAGGCCTCGGTAATAGCGATGCCGCAAAGCGAACCGCCGCGGTTGAAAACCATTACAAGTGGGTCGATGCGGCGAAGTTCTTGGGATGTCACTCCATTCGAGTCAACGCTGAAACCGACAAGCCGTATGAGGAGGGTTCTAAACTCGCAGCGGATGGCCTGCGACGGCTCTCGGAATATGCAAAGCCGTTGGGAATCAACGTGATTGTGGAGAACCATGGAGGACTCAGCTCCAATGGAAAATGGCTTGCAGAGACCATTCGGGCCACAGGCATGGAGAACTGCGGAACCCTACCCGATTTCGGCAACTTCTACGAATACGATCGCTACCAAGGCGTTACCGACCTGATGCCATTAGCGAAAGCCGTCTCCGCGAAGAGCTACGATTTTGACGCCCAAGGCAACGAAACCAAGATTGACTTTGCCAAAATGATGAAGATAGTTCTAGCTGCGGGTTACCATGGCTGGGTGGGGATCGAGTACGAAGGATCCAAGCTAAGTCCTGACGATGGAATCAAAGCGACCAAAGCACTGCTGGAAAAAATTCGAGCAGCCAGCTAGAGTACCCATTTAGTACATTGCTCAAAAAGCCGGTTGTGCACAGCACGCCGGCTTTTTTCGTTAGACGTCCGATGCTGATCGCAGCAACACACCATCCCGGTGCTTTACTGACCACCGGGCGGCACTGGTGGCAAACTTCCCGCGGGAGGCGTCGCCGGCGCACCGCCGAATGGTCCACCCGCTCCGAACCCTGGGATAGGTAAGTTCGGAAGTGGCAATTGTTGAAGGTTCTGCTGAACTCCTTGCTGCATTTGTTGAACGCCTTGCTGAATGGGTCCGAGTTGATTCGACAATGGGCCGAGCAACTTGTTTAGCCCACGGTCGATTTGTTTCTGAGCCACACCTTGCAGCGCCGATGTCGCCAAATTTTGGCCGATGTTGACCAATCCCGCGAGATCCAACTGTGGTCGTTGAATCGTACCCCGAATAGGTACTTGGATCTGCTGGCCGGCTAACGATTGCAACGCTGGCGTCTTGTCCACCCAATCCTTTTGAACTGGTACGCTGGCGATCAGTTCCAAGGAACCATCCACGCCCACAGATCCAGAGGTTGTAATGATCACATCGCCTGCTTGAATCTGCATATCGCGGTGTGCCACACGGCCTTGTTCAACCGCAAATCCGATGTTCTGTTCCGGCAATTGCAGCCAACTGGTTGGCTGCCCTCCACCGTCCGCTGCACCAGCACCACGGCGCAAATTGCGAATCTGTTGGACCAACCCCAGCAGTTGATCGGCTAACGGTCCCGGGCCAACATTGGCTCCATGGACGTGAAGCTTGCCAACCAATGTCTGCCGTTCCCAAGCCGTTGGCATAATCTCGGCGCGATCGATGTCGAGACTCAGATTCCCTTGAACACTCGTTACATCGGCTAGTAATGGCGCGACGTACTTGAGCCAGCCTTGGCACATCTGTCGCGTGATTGCAACATTCTCGATGACTCGCTCAGGCGCTTGGCGAATAACCATCGGAGTCGCTCCGAGATCGCCATCCAAATTCCAACGCAGTGTCCCTTGAGACACCGGGAAAGATGCCTGCGATGCGAACTTTCCGTTTTCGATGGCGATAGGGATATCGGTTCCACCTATCTCAATCCCAACAACATTGGCTCGATCCCATCCAATGCTCGATCGAGCTTGCAAGGAATCAGCCCATTGGTTGGACTTGCTCGATTTCCACGAAACTTCCAACGGCTGTGTTCGCTGGCCTTCGATCGCAACCATTCCACCCGTATATGGTCTCAGGCGTTGCGCAACACTTGCTGCGTCATACGCGACCTCGCCTTTTGAATCGAACTCCACGCCAGCCTTTTCATTCTTGATGGTCGCTTGGCCGCCATAGGCCAACCACTCAGTTTGCAACATCAGTTGAGGCAGGCTCACAGTACCATTTGCCATATCGTATTCGCCATCGACGCTGAGCCGAACTTGAGGTTCGTCCCAGAGAACTGCGTCCGCAGCAACAGCACCACCACTTGTACTTACCAATTGGGTGGTGGGACGCGAAGTTGCTCCCTGGGTCGCGCGAATATTCTTCCCGTCCGACACCAGCTTCCAAACAACGCGCTGCGGGTCAAGCGTCCAATTCATTTGTCCGGTAATATCGCCGGTAACAGTGATCGGTGCCGAGGCAACAGTGTTACCCGGCACTGCTGGCGATAATGGTTCCGCCTGCACCGACGCGATCAACCGACTAGGATCGATTCGAAACGCAGCTTGCCCTGTCCTACCCATGGTTTGATTGGGCGTTGCAGCATCCTGCGCTTGGAGCGCGAAAGATTCAGATTGCACGAGCAAGTTGTCCACTTGGAGTTTTGCCAAGTCCTGCGTATCGATTCGTCCCGTAAAACGCCCGATCATTCGGGATTCTTGAAGCGTGGTTCCTGCACTGGTCAATCGGAACGGTTCTGTGGTCCATTCGACCTGACTTATCTCCAAATGCTTGGTATCAATAGCACCTCTGGCATCGAGTACGCATCGTCCAGCCAATTGCACACCGGGGTCAATACCCGCAAAAAGTTGACCGCGCCGTTGCCAACGGGACAATTCCCCGCTGAACTTTACTTGGAGCCCCGCCGCGGGAGCAGTACCAATTTTTGGATCAAACGATGCCAATGAGAGTGGCTCCAAGATCTGCACGACCAAGGACTCTTCATTGGATTTCAACGAAGCCTGACCTCGATCCACTTGGAGGATTGAAGCCCCATCCATCCGCGCGATCACCGCAAATTCACCGTCCCAAGCCGGTTCGTCGAGATTGCCATTCTTGTGAACAATACGCACTGGGGTGGTACGCATAGAACCGTTTGCAGCCAATCGGTTCCCTTCATCTAAAGTCCACGCAACCGATGCTTGCGCCGAGCCACCCAAGCTCTCGAGCGGTAGTACAAACCACTGCGAAAGCCTCTGCTCCATCTTGTCCAAATCCAACTGAGCCGTGATTCGGCCATCTCGCAAATCGCCGGAACCATCAACATTGCAAAACTCGGAGGTACACCCAACTTTGAAACTGGGTGTCCCATTCGCATTTCCAATAACATCCACGGATGCTTGGAGCGCTTGATCCCAGCGGATCATCTTCCCTTGCATATTTGCCTGCAAGCTACCCAACTGCAACTGGTATTTGCTAGCGGGTGGCTCGGTAGGCGAGACGGCCAATCCATTAGAGTTGTTTTCCGTTCGGGGACTCCGACGCTGCATCGCGTTCAAGGAAGCCACACCAGACACGAGTTCGACCTGATCCTGCATCTTCAGCAGATCGGGGGCGACACGGCTGAGTTGCGGCAGATCCAATGTTCCTTGGATGTCGAGATCAGAGTCGGCAATCCAGGGTTGAGTAATGCTAGGAAGCACGATCGGCCACGCCAAATCCGCTTTGGCAGTGATCGTCCCAACATCGCAATCCAATTTGGCGCCGCGGGTACTCATCCGGTTCGGCGACATACTAACATCGCCGCTCAGTTTGATCTGCTGCATTCTTGCCCCTCGATCGCCAAGCAAGGTCGGAGCGGAGACTTGCAACTGATCGAGTTGCGCAGTTTGTACAATTGCTAAAACGGAATTTGCACCTGGAAACTCCACCTCGGCCTGAACCGTCGCATGTCCTTCCACCCGCTCGATGGGCAAGTCTGGAAGTCTGCGTTTAACCAGGCTGATCCATTGAAGTGGCATCCCCTGGGTGACGATGCTCATTCGCAACGCCGCGAGACCTGAAAGCATCGGTGCATTTGGATTCTGCGTTACAGGCTGTGTTCTTACGGTGAACTGACCGCCCAAGGGAGACTGACCTGGTAATGTAGCGGTTTGCACCAAGACTCCCACCAAGGTCATCGGCGGAATGCTCTGTTCCGCAGTTGGAAGGGGAATATCAGCCTCGGTGATCTTCATCTCCCAAGCGGTTTGATCCACGCTATCTCGAGCATGAACAATTGCATCCGCAATGCGAATCCGTCCCGCGTACGAGGGAGCAGCTCTTTCGCCAGAAGTCGAATTGTTAGGCGCGACCGATCCAACCAGTAAAGGCTTGATCGCCTCCTCAATGTTGGTTGTTCCTGGCTGCACATCAAGTAAAACCTGAGTGTCTCGTATCGTGATCGTTCCAAGATTTCTCGGACTTGTAAGCAGAGAAAGCAAATTCAACTCCGTATCGACGGAGCCGACTTGAACCAGTTCTGCCCCTCGATCATCGATCAACTTGAGTCCGCGGATTTTCAGGGG
>Ga0315899_10005856_pt1 | contig 13238 bp, 10 predicted proteins | sample LakEriMetagenome_2_FD_203518 | JGI IMG/M metagenome (GOLD analysis project Ga0315899, IMG submission 203518) | Freshwater fungal communities from buoy surface, Lake Erie, Ohio, United States - Buoy 4 MA112 | ecosystem: Environmental > Aquatic > Freshwater > Lake | place: USA: Lake Erie, Ohio...
TGTAAAAACAGAAATACATCAAAGACGCATACCTTCTACAACAGGTGGTGGTACCAATGTAATTGACTCAAGCTACAACCCGTTAAGTATTAACGAAGACTACTTCTTCCCGCAAACAGCAGAAGGTAGAGGTTCTAAAGTTGAAACCTTACCAGGCGGTACTAACCTAGGTGAAATTGATGATTTACGCTACTTTACTAACAAATTAGTTAGAGGTCTGCGTATACCTAGTTCATACTTGCCTACAGGTGCAGATGACGGTGCTAGCCAGTTTAATGACGGTCGAGTAGGCACAGCTTACATACAAGAATTAAGATTCAACAACTACTGCGAACGTCTACAAGGATTAGTTGCAGAAGAGTTTAACCAAGAATTTAAACGCTATTTGCTAGAAAAAGGTGTGAACATAGACGTTGCAATGTTTGACATTGCTTTCCAAGAACCTTTAAACTTTGCGGCTTATCGTCAATCAGAATTAGACAATGCACGTATACCAACCTTTGCGCAGGTACAACAAATTCCATTCATATCAAACCGCTTTGCAATGAAACGTTTCTTAGGTATGAGTCCAGAAGAGATAGCAGAGAACGAAAGAATGTGGCGCGAAGAAAACGAAGAAAATGTCAACGGAAGCCCAGCAGACGCTGCCGGCGAGATGAGAGGAGTTGGTATTAGTTCAGCAGGCATCAGTGCAGACATAGGCAGCGCAGAAGACATTGACACTACCGGAGAAGAACCAGTTGCAGGTGGAGATGCTGCTCCGCCAACAACATCAACAGGCACATCACCCGGTGCGGCACCGCCCGCAGGATCACAAACGATATAAATACTATTATGATATTGCGTGAATTATTTTATTTTGATAAAGAAACATTAGAACCTGTTGAAAACGACAGGTATGATCCCATTTACGATACATCTATACTAAAACCGTCTGACACACGCAAAACACGTCTTACCCTACGCCAAATTGGTCGTGCTAGAAAAGCTGCTGAACTACATAAAAAAGAAACTGTCAAAGAATTAGATTTCATTAGACAGATGTACGGAATGGCAGCACAAGCAGCGGCTACAGGTGGGTAATGGCCAAGATAGACAAATCAAAATATACTAAAACTGAATGGAACATAATTAAAGAACAGCGTAGGCAAAAAAAAATTGCCGAAGCTGTTAATTCAGTTCCTAACACTCAACCGCAAACTTTAGTAGTACCTTTTGATACTGCTACAGCTTTTGTACTAGGCAACGGTACTAGTAGATCCAGCATAGATCCTAAAGTATTAAAACTTTACGGAAAAACATACGGCTGTAATGCATTGTACAGAACTTTTGCACCAGACTATCTAGTTGCAGTAGATGTAAAAATGGTCTTAGAAATTTCAAAGGCAGGCTATCAGCATCGAAATCCAGTATGGACTAATCCTAATAAATCATATCAACGTATACAAAATTTAAATTATTTTCATCCTAGTAAAGGATGGAGTTCAGGACCTACTGCACTATGGTTATCTAGTCAGCACAAGTATGAACGAATCTTTATACTAGGCTTTGATTATAAAGGATTAAACGAAGGTGCAAAATTTAATAACCTGTATGCAGACACAGTTAACTATAAAAAAAGCACTGACGGCGCTACATTCTTTGGCAATTGGTTACGTCAAACAGCCAGTGTTATTAAAGAAAATCCTCAAACACAGTTTTACAGGGTAATATTACCTGATAATTATTGTCCAGAGGAACTAAATAAATTTAACAACTTAAAGACAATCTTTGTTGATGACTTTAAGAAAATGTTCAATCTTTAGGCAAACTGCTCAAAACGAGCCGTTTTTTGCCTATATCTGCGCACTTTTCCCCAAAACGAGTAAATAAACATGACAGCCTTACCACAGGTAATTACTTACAGGAGAATACAAATGGCAGATCGCAAAAAGTTTGAAGAAATGCTTGAGCGCCTTATCAATGAAGATAAAGCAGGTGCTGAAGAGCTTTTCCATGAAATCGTGGTTGAAAAATCACGTGAAATTTACGAAGCACTTTTAGAAGATGATCTAGAAGATAAAGATGTAGACGAAGCTTCTGATGAAGAAGTTGATGAGTCAGATGACGAAGAAGTTGATGAAGCTTCCGACGAAGAAGTTGATGAGTCTGATGACGAAGATAAAAAAGTTGACGAAGATTTCAACTTAGACGAATTTGAAGTAGAAGCTGACCCAATGGCGATGGGCGGTGATCCAGCTGACAACATGATGGGTGACGTTGAAGTAGACGGCGGCGACATGGGCATGGATGACATGGGCAGTGACGAAGAAGGTGGCGGTATTGAAGATCGTGTAGTTGATCTAGAAGACGCACTAGACGAACTAAAGGCTGAATTTGAAAAAATGATGTCTGGTGAAGAAGGTGAAGAAGAGCACGGCGACATGGATGACATGGGCGGTGACGAAGAAGGTTCCGACGACGAAGAAGGCGAAGAGTCCGACGACGAAGAAGAAAAAGAATCTTATGCTTTCGAAGCTAAAAAAGATAAAAAAGACGACAAGAAAAAGGATATGAAAAAATCCGCCGCAGAAGAAATGCGTGAATATGTCGAAAAAGTAGGCGGCCAAACATACAATCAATTTGGTAAAATGGGTGACAACGGAGCAAACACAAAGTCCGTAGTTGCTAACAAAAATGATATGGGCGGTACCGCATCTAACTTGAACCAAGCTGGAACAGAGCAAGGTGTTGAAGCTAACAAAGGTCAACTAAAAGGCAATGGCGTTTTCAAAGGTGGTTCACCTAAAGAAGACAATGCTGGCAATGTAAACGTTCCTGGTTCAAAGAGCGCCACTAAAATGAGTGGTGTAGCAAAAGGTCACGGCGCAGAGAAGAAAGGCTCCGGTGACACAGCAGCCAATAAGAAATCAATCATTGGCGGCAAGTAAGGAACTTCGAATGAAAAACTTACGAGAGAACCTGACATTCGACCAAGCTAAGATTGTGATCGAATCCGCTGATGAAGGCAAAAGTCTTTACATGAAAGGCATTTGTATTCAAGGCGGAGTGCGCAACGCAAATCAGCGAGTGTATCCTGTAAATGAAATTGGCAGGGCTGTCAAAACTCTCAATGATCAAGTTAGCGGAGGCTACTCAGTTCTCGGCGAAGTAGATCATCCAGAAGGCCTTAATATCAACCTAGACCGCGTAAGCCATATGATCACAGAAATGTGGATGGATGGACCAAACGGCTATGGCAAGTTAAAGATCCTACCAACACCAATGGGCAATCTAGTTAAAACAATGCTAGAGAGCGGGGTAAAGTTAGGAGTATCATCACGCGGATCCGGGAACGTCCAAGAGGACGGTTCCGGTGAAGTATCAGATTTTGAAATAATCACCGTTGACGTTGTGGCACAACCCAGCGCACCTGGTGCTTACCCAACACCCATCTACGAACATATTATGAATGCTCGTGGCGGTTACAAGGCTTATGAAATCGCACAGGCTACAAGACACGACCCCAAGGCACAGAAGTATTTGAAAGATTCGCTGATTAATATAATCAGTCGACTCCAATAAGAGGAGAAAATAAATGTTGGATGCACTTAAAACACTATTCGAAAATGATGTTGTATCAGAAGAAGTGCGTGCCCAAATCGAGGAAGCATGGCAATCTAGGGTTCGTGAGAACCGTCAAGCTGTCACTGCTGAACTACGCGAAGAGTTCGCTCAAAAATACGAACATGATAAAGCATCAATGGTTGAAGCTATTGATGCCATGCTTAGTGAGCGCCTTGCCTCCGAAATCCAAGAGTTTGCAGATGATCGCAGACAACTAGCAGAAGCAAAAGCAAAATATGCAGTAGCAATGCGTGAAAACGCAAATCTACTAAAAAGTTTTGTTGTAAGTCAGCTAGGTAAGGAAGTCGGAGAGCTACATGAAGATCAAAAGACTATGGCAGTTAAGTTTGCCAAACTAGAAGAATTCATTGTAGAAGCACTAGCTACTGAGATCGCAGAATTTTACGAAGATAAGAAAGATCTAGCTGAGACAAAGGTTCGCCTAGTCCGTGAAGCTAAAGAAAAATTTGCACAAGTTCAAAAGAGCTTTATTAACAAGAGTGCTAAATTAGTATCAGAAACTGTAAGCAAGAAACTCACACAAGAGATGACTCAGCTTAAAGAAGATATTGAGACAGCACGCCGTAATGACTTTGGCCGCAAGCTATTTGAAGCATTTGCTTCTGAATACGCAGGCAGCTACTTAAATGAAAAGTCAGACACTGCTAAACTAATGAAAGTTGTTGAGTTAAAAGATCAACAAATATCTGAAGCAAAAGCATTTGCGGCTAAAGCAAAGCAACTTGCAGAAACAATTAGCGTTGAAAAACAACGTTTAGTTGAATCTGCACAAAGAAAAGAAATAATGAACGACTTGGTTTCGCCGTTAAACGCAGGCCAAAGAGAAATTATGACAGACTTACTGGAATCTGTTCAGACAGCAAAGCTACGCTCTGCGTTTGACAAATACCTACCGGCAGTAATTGACGGAAATTCTCCAGCTAAGAAGAAGGCAGTATTATCAGAAGGCAAAGAAGTAACAGGCAATAGGGAAGAAAGTATTAGTTCAAAAGCAGACCACGATTCAAATGTAATCGATATCAAGCGTCTAGCTGGATTAAAATAAGGAGAAAACCAAATGTCAGAACTATTAGAAAGTCGCTGGCAGGATACAAAGACTGCACTTCTTGAGGGCTTACAAGGCACCAAGAAAAGCGTAATGGAAACCACATTAGAAAACACTCGTCGTTATCTAAGTGAATCCGCTACCGCAGGTTCTACTTCTGCTGGTAATGTCTCAACACTTAATCGTGTTATCCTACCCGTCATCAGACGTGTAATGCCAACCGTTATCGCTAACGAATTGGTAGGTGTCCAGCCTATGACTGGTCCAGTGGGTCAGATCCACACGCTACGTGTTCGCTACAGCGACACAGTAGCAGCTAACGGCGGTGTCGTTGGTACAACAGCAGGTGAAGAAGCTCTAAGCCCATTCAAGATTGCTGAACAGTATTCTGGTGCTAATACCGGTAAAGCTAATGCAACAGCAGCTTTAGAAGGTGCAGCTGGACGAAGAATGTCCATCCAGATCTTGAAGCAAACTGTTGAAGCTAAGACCAGAAAGCTATCAGCTCGCTGGACATTCGAAGCTGCACAGGATGCACAATCTCAGCATGGTATTGATATCGAAGCAGAAATTATGGCTGCTTTGGCTCAAGAAATTACAGCTGAAATTGATCAAGAAGTTCTTGCTTCTTTACGTAGCCTAGCAGGCACAGTACAAACATACGACCAAGCTACCGTTTCAGGTACAGCTACATTCGTTGGTGATGAACACGCTGCATTAGCTGTTCAAATCAACCGTGCTGCTAATTTGATCGCTCAGCGTACTCGTCGTGGTGCTGGTAACTTTGCAGTTGTTAGTCCGTTTGCTTTAACAATTCTTCAAAGTGCAACTACTTCTGCGTTCGCAAGAACAACAGAAGGTTCATTCGAAGCTCCAACTAATACCAAGTTTGTTGGTACATTGAACAACGCTATGCGTGTGTTCGTTGACACTTATGCATCTGATGCAACAGGTGTTCTAGTTGGTTACAAAGGTTCTTCAGAGTCAGATGCAGCGGCATTCTATTGCCCTTACATTCCTCTAATGAGCTCTGGTGTTGTTCTAGATCCAGACACATTCGAACCAGTCGTGAGCTTTATGACTCGTTATGGATATGTTGAATTAAGCAACACAGCATCATCTCTAGGTAATGCTGCTGACTACCTAGCTAACGTAGCTATCACTAGCGGTAACGTTACATTCCAGTAATTTTTACTAGGTAGCAAAATAAAAATAGACCCTCCGGGGTCTATTTTTTTATCTTAGGTTTCTGATAAATACTTTGTCTAAATTATATTCGCGTAATGCGAACTTATGCTGTAACCCGCAGCGTAGACCTAAAACGTCAAATTAAGGAGAAAACAATGGGACGTCCATTACATAAAGATATTAACGGTGTTAAAGTAACCCGTTCAGCAACAACAACACAAGCAGGTATTAGAGTTGAAGGATATTTTGGTGGTGCATTAGGCACAGACTATCAACTTGTAAAACAAAGAGGAAAGAAAACTTTCGTAGTACTAAAGGCATCAGTTGATGCACTTACTGATAGCGAAAGCATTCCTGGAACAGTTACCGGTACAGATTTAAAGACTGGTGTACTAGTTTCTGCACAACCTGGAACTAACGGTGAAATCCGTATTCGAGGTCATCTAAGTTCTAACAGCGGTCAACTTGTATCTATTGCTAAACTTACAAAACGTATGGCTACTGATTTTAGTGGTAACAAGTATACGTGGCGTCTAGAAAACGATAGCTCTAACGATTACATTGTTTTAACTGCGATCTAAAAATTATAAGGAACTGTAGTTCCTTATCTAAGGATATAAAATGGCAAGAGTACTTCGTATACCAACTAGTGATTATAAACTTATAGTAGGAGAGGGTAACACAATTACCCTCGACACTACTAACGGAAAAAATAACGGCACTGGTAAAGTTCTTATCACTGGTGATTTAGAAGTTAAAGGTGATACCACTACTGTAAATTCAACTATAGTAAAAGTTGACGATAACATCCTTATACTAAGCGCAAGTAATACAGCAGATGGATTACCAGCAAGCCTTGATAGACCTTATTCAAGTGGAATTGAAATTGAAAGGGGTGCATTTGTAAATGCAAGATGGGTATACGATGACAGCATAACGTGGAGCCTTGGCGGTGAAGTTAATGGTATTGGTACGTGGTTGGCAGAACAAGGCACACAACGTTTACCTATAGCAACTCCTGGAATAGTTGCAGGCGGGAATTTATTTGTTAGTGTAGGGAATGGTGTTATCACTGTACAAGGTAGTGTTAATTACGAAGAAAAAGTTTTTAGATATGATGCTGGAATAATTACTCCGGATCCAGTAACTGGATCTGTTATTGTCAATGACGATGCAATACCAAATGCAAAAGCTGTTTCTGACTTTGTTGATTTCTCATTTGTTAACATTGGTGTTAGCGTTATTAGTCAAGATAACAGTTCTGTTAGCGTGATTGATAAAAATAATACAATTGGGGCTATTATTGAAGTTGGCTCTAGAACTATTATTAGAACAACAAATACTCACGGATATCAAATAGGTGATAGCATAACAATTATTGGAGTTACAACAAGTCCAGTAGATGCAATAATAAACGGTATTAACGGAACTTGGACAGTTACAGATACTCCAACTGATAATACTATCGAATTTAATCGCAGCACGACCGGCGGTGACATAACAAAATATATAGCAAGTTCTGGTCGAGCAATTAGTGATAACAGTAAAATTTCAGTTACTGTTGAAAATAGTGAAATTGCTAATTTTTATCAAAATAGAATTGAACTATACGGTATTAAAGTTAATGGAACAGAAATATCAACAACTGAAAGTAATACTAATTTGATATTAGGAGCACCAGGAACAGGTAACGTTTTAATAAAAGACGTACTAGCGATTTCTGAAACTCCAACTGATGATGATGGTAGCTTAGATCCAAGTTCACCTTTAGAAGGCATTAAAGTCTACAGTAAGCAAGAAGGTGTTGGAGATACTGGTTTATATTTCGTTAATAGAAGTAACACCAGCGGAGAATTTATAAGTAAAAATAGAGCATTATTATTGAGCATGCTCTTCTAAGGATAAAAAAATGGCTATAGAAAATGCACAACTAAAAACTACACAACTTGATGTATTAACCGTGCCCGCAGGTAAAAGTTATGCTATTACTAGTATTATGGTATGCAATACATACAGTCCAAACGGTGCTTCACCTGCTACCAACGGCGCAAGTTTTGACATGCACTTTATTAAGAATTCACAAGCACTTAACAATAGTGTCACTTGTGTAGTTAGAGAACTTGAATTACCGGCTGGCGAAACATTTACATTTGATTCTGAAAAAGTTGTACTAGGTCCAGGCGATAAGTTATCGTTTGTTGCAGAACCTGATCTAGGATCAAATTTTACTAATCTAGCAGCATCAATAAGTTATTTGGAAGTATAATGAGATTACTTAAAGCACAAAATACAAACTTACGAAACATTAAGGGTAAGGGTGTTAAGTACGATGTAAACGATCAAGTTATTCTTGACAGTACAAATTGTGTGCTAGTTCCTAAAGGAACACAAGCGCAACGACCAGCAAGTCCAATTAATGGACATGTGCGCTATAATATAGATGATAACGAATTTGAAGTATATCAAAACAGTGCTTGGCGAGAACTTCGTTATAAAGAACCAGGCACAATAACTCAGCAAAATTTAGGAAATGGCGATGCTACTGAAACTGTGTTTGGACCGTTAAACAGCGGCGATACAGATTTTCCTATCCCAGCAGCAGCGCAAAACGTGTTAGTATTAATCGAAAACGTTTTTCAGATATCTACAACAAATTACACACTTGAGCAAAGTGTATCAGGAAGCCTAACAGGCCCTAACTCACCATATGCAGATGGATGGTACATTAAATTTACATCTGCTCCACCTCTTGCTAAACCAATTACTGTACTACATAACTTCGACAAATAACCAATAAATACTGTGTTGAGGGAATTATATGACACAGATTGGTAGAATTGGCGGCCCGCTACTAGAAGAAAATTTAATACGTAATGGCGTAGATATCGCTTTTCGTAATAATACATCCACGACTCAGCTACTCTATGTAGACGTTAATAATCGTCGTATTGGTATTAATCTTAATAATCCTTCCTACGAATTAGAAATTTTTGGTACTACTAGAACCGTAAATCTTATTGCTGATGATTTAATACTTCCTAATTTAAGAATAGAAGACAATGAAATAAATGCTGTAGTTGGCAATATCAATTTAGATGCTGCTGATGCTATCGTCTTATCAAATTTAGAAACATCAGAGTTTACTATTTCTGACAATAGAATAAACACTATACGTTCTAACGCTAATATAGATTTAATTCCTAATGGAACAGGTACTGTAGAAACTGACAGTCTAAGAATTTTTGGAAATTTAACAACTCCTGGAACCATTACTCTAGGCGGTACAATAACATTTGGTAATAACATCGTAGAAGATACTGTTAATTTTAATACTGATGTTAGCAGCAACATTGTTCCAGATCAAACGTTAACATATGATCTAGGATCCCCATCTAAAAAATGGCGACAGCTATATACAGATTTAGTTAATGGTGAAGTAGTTACAACATCGTCAATCTCAGGCGGCGGTATTGACCTTGCATTGCGCTCAGGTAATATTTTTTATGTAGCAGTAAATGGAGATGATACTAATGCAGGAGATCATCCACAAGGTCCTTTCGCAACAATTCGCAGAGCACTAGATGCAGCTGATGCAAGCAACGGTGGTCCTGTTTCTATATTTGTTTATCCTGGAGAGTATCAGGAACAGTTGCCTTTAGTAGTACCTTCAAATGTTTCTATTATTGGAGAAGGAATACGTAGTGTTACAGTAGTGCCAGCAACCGGATACGAAACTGAAGATGTATTTCATCTTAATGGAGAAACAACTGTACAGCATTTAACAATAAAAGATTTTTATTACGACAATATAAACAACACAGGATATGCTTTTAGATTTGCTCCTAACGCAATATTTTCTTCAAGAAGTCCGTACGTACAAGATGTTTCGGTTATTACTAATACTGAACTTGTAACGCCTAGACAAATAACTGTTGGCCCAGCACCTACTGGTGTTTCCTTAACTAGTAATAGTGTAACACTGTCTAAAACATTTTATAGCCAAGCTCTTGTAGATTTGTTAGTAGGACAAACAGCAGTCATTGATAGATATCCTAATTCTCCTTTATTTTATACAGTTATATCAATTGTTACAGAGCCATCGGACCCAACTCAATGGCGAATGACTGTTGATACAACTTTTGATCCAACTGGTCAAATAAAACCCATTAGTTTTTATTCAACTATTGATCCCACTTTAATTATCACAAACGATATTTGGGATACAAGCGGAAGTTCAGTTGGTGAAAAATGGGTAGCATATTTTAAAACTAATTTACCAGCTAATTTTGAAACTACAGTACAACCTGGTTGGACAATAAATGTTGCCGGCACAATATACATAGTTGATTATATTATTGAAGATCCAGTTAATACTAATCAGTGGAGAATCTATGTTACTACCTTTTTAGTTGGCGGAACTGGTATTCCAATCTTTTCATCTCCAACTACTAGTACTACTTTATTAGCAGGCTGCGGGGCCTGGATTGATGGTAGCGAAATGGATCCAGCAAGTATTGAAGCTTCGATGTTGTTTCATAGTTGTACTTTCATAACACCAAATGCAGATGCAATAACAATGACCAATGGTGTTAGGGTTGAATGGCTAAACAGTTTTACGTATTTTGCCAATAGAGGATTGTACGCAGTAGATGGAGCAACTGGAAGAATAAGTCAAGACGGTAGTACAGTAATTTATGGAGCAGAAATTCGAAGCATTGGATCAGCATCAGTCTATGGAAACTATGGCGCAGTAGCTGACGGTGCAGATACATTGATGTATCTAATACAGCATAATTTTGGATATATTGGCAGTGGTTTAAATTCTTCAAACGATAAGACACTAGCAATACAAGCTAACGAAGCAGTTGAATTAAATTCAGGTCGAATTTATTATAGTTCTACGGATCATCTAGGTAACTTTAGAGTTGGAACTACATTTTATGTAGATTTTGAAAACGGTACTACTAGTATTGACACTAGTTCTGTAACATTTGATAATCTTGCTCAAATGAAAATAGGAACCGATCCTAATTTTACTTTTATTACTTACGACAAAATAGATACAGGAAACATTAGGATTTCTGGAAACACTGTTGAAAGTTTATCTGGAGAATTTAATATTGACAGTGCAAGTGAAAATATTAATTTCAATTCTGATGTAAATGTTGCTAAAAATTTAGCAATGACTGGTAATTTTAATTTTGACGGCTCATTAAATTTATTTGGTAATGCTTATACTGATACTGTAGATTTTAATATAGACATTGAACAAAACTTTAATCCTAATATAGATACACAATATAATTTAGGTTCAATAAGCAACCAATGGTTAAATGTTTGGTTATCTGAAGCTAATATTAATAGTATTAGAATTTTTGACAATGTAATACAAACACAAGACTCTAACTCAGATCTAGAACTACGTGCAAACGGATCTGGGCGTATTTTAATTCCTAGTAACAATGTATCATTTAGTAATGACTTAACAGTTGTAGGTAATTCATCTTTAGACAATAATGTCAGTGTAGCAAATTTAAATTTAAACGGTGTTGTAAATATTGTAGGTGATGTAAGTGTACAGTCTCAAACAGTAGACGGATTTTTGTCAGTAACTGAGGCAGTACAGTTTGAAGAAATTTTAGTTGACGACAACGTTATCACAACTACTTCATCAAATGCAAACTTAGAATTACGTGCAGAACCTACTGGAATAATTTTAGTTCCTACTAGCGATGTACTAGTAAGTAATAGTTTAAGTGCTGATAATATCTATAATACCAGTACCATAGCAATAACCAATGTTGTAGAATTTAATAAAGCTGACGTAGCTAACATTGATATTTCACAAAACTATATCACAACCAACAACGGTAACTTAGACCTAGTAATTAGTGCTATAAACAGTAGTAGTATTACGTATTGGGCAAATGGCTCAGGGTTCAATACTGATTTTGCAGTATTTCCAACTGGCGGCGATCCATGGGGAATATATTACTGGGCTACCGGTAGCTATTTGGAAATAACATTATCAGCATGGACAAACACTAGTGCATTTAATAATCTACTAACAGTTTCTAGCGGTTCAATATTACAGCTAGACCCTGCTGGATACGGTAATTTAATAAATTTTACTTCCACTAGCGGTTGGGTAAGTCAAGGCAGTGGCGTATATAGAATGACCGGTACTTGGGCATTTGGTGGCCCAACAGTTGATTCTGGAATTACCAATTTTAAATTTACATATATTATTGTCTCGGGCGATATAACATTGCCAAATAGTGATGTTATTTTTGAACAAGATTTAACAGTAGACGGCATTACAAGTTTACAAAATGTCACAGTAATAGGTACACTAGATCAGTTAGGATTAAGAACACAACTAGGAAACTACGCTCAAACAGGTAATTTAGTACAAAGCGGAAATATGTTTGTTAACAGTGCAGTACAATTTTCTGACATATCAGTAGACGACAATGTTATTACACCTACAGTAGGTAATAATGATTTAGACTTACGAGCGAGTGGAACTGGAAAAGTACTAGTACCTAATAATAACGTTAGAGTAACAAATAATTTATTTGCTGCAACTATAACTACTGGTGATATTATAATTGATCAAGACATTGACTTAGATGATATTATTGTTAGAACTAATAACATACAAATCAACGACAATTATATCACAACAACAATTTCTAATTCAGATTTAGAACTACGTGCAACAGGTGATGTTGCATTGCCAACCAACGATGTTATATTTGATCAAGATCTAACAGTTAACGGCACTACTAATTTAAAAAATATTATTATTAACGGGACTGTAAATCACACAGGTAATAGAACTCAAACAGGTAATTATTCTCAAACAGGAAATTTAATAGTTGGGCAGTTTTCAACTCAAAGCGATGTACAACTAGAAGCAATAAAACTTGTTGATAACTTTATTGCAACCACTAACATAAACGAAAATTTAATACTAAGTGCCAGCGGCATTGGAGATATTGTATTTGATGATAGTCTGCTTATTGCACAGGATCTAACTGCTCAAAGTATAGTAACTAGCAATTTAACAATCAATAATACTTTTGCTCTTGAAGCATTAGAAAGTAGCACCGACATACAAATTTTTGATAATGTTATTACTACTACTAATACAAACTCAAACTTAGAATTACGTGCTAATAGTGCAGGTGATGTACTGTTAGAAAATGTATTTGTAAATACGGATAGACTAGGAACTAGAAGCGGAAATATAACATTTGCACCAACAGAAAATATTACAATTAATTCTACAGGAGCAGTTAAGTTACCAAGTGGTACTACACTACAACAATCAAACACCGTAGGGGATTTAAGATTTGATACTTCTAATAATGTA
>Ga0315899_10005857_pt1 | contig 13238 bp, 10 predicted proteins | sample LakEriMetagenome_2_FD_203518 | JGI IMG/M metagenome (GOLD analysis project Ga0315899, IMG submission 203518) | Freshwater fungal communities from buoy surface, Lake Erie, Ohio, United States - Buoy 4 MA112 | ecosystem: Environmental > Aquatic > Freshwater > Lake | place: USA: Lake Erie, Ohio...
AGCATAGGTACGCCATCCGGGGCGTATTCTTCTCGAATTTCCTTAACTATTTCCTCATCAATTAAATTCGGATTTAAGAAATTCGGAATGACTTCAATGTCTATGTTTATTCCGAAAAGTTTATAGGTATCTGTTCTCAAACTTTGAGAAACAGCTGTAACCGCATCGCTTTCATTGATGGCAAAAGAGATAACTGGCTCAAATGACGCGTCTCTACCTAACAAGGTAATATCGGTTCCGTGTAGGGTCGTTATTACGGGTAGATTAATCCCTTCTCTTTTCAAAATTTGTTTCGCCATATACGCCGCACTTGCATGCGGAATAGCGTAATGTACATGCAGAAGATCAAGTCCTTCATGCTTGGCAACATCTACCATTTTGCTTGCTAGAACAAGCTCGTATGGTGGGTACAAAAACAAGGGATAATCGCTGACGTTCACTTCGTGATAGCGCACATTTTTTCTTAATGAACCGAGGCGAACGGGTTGAGAATAAGTAATGAAATGAATCTCATGCCCTTTTTCTGCAAGAGCTTTTCCCAGCTCTGTTGCAACCACACCACTACCTCCGAATGTCGGGTAGCAAACAATTCCAATCTTCAAGTTTTTTTCCATAATGCAAGGGAGCAGAACTCCATTGCAAAAGTACTACGGTTTAACAGGAAAAAGCTTGTAAATCTCTTCGTGAATTCGCGGACGAATACGCAGGTCGTTGATCTTCCAATTTTCAGAACTTGGGCAATTCCGATTGCTTAAGAAAACGAATATCGTTCCGTTCGACGGATCTGCCCAACAAAGCGTGCCTGTGAATCCTGAATGACCGAAGCTTTCGTCACTCGCTGAAGGGCCAGTAGCACCCGTCCATTTACCAAATCCGGGTTTATCAAATCCCAATCCTCTTCTATTGTCTTTAAAGTGACGTGCGGTAAACAAATCCATGGTTTCGTGATGAAAGAATTCGTTTGTACCGTAGCGTCCATCGTTCAAACACATTTGCATGAGGGCAGCACAATCGTTTGCGTTACCGAACAAACCAGCATGTCCGGCTACTCCTCCAAGAAGTGCAGCGCCTTGATCGTGCACATATCCGCGAACAGCCTGATGTCTCCACTTCGAATCTGTTTCCGTTTCAGCAATCATTTTCACAGGCCAATTTTCTGTTGGGTTATACCCCATCGAACGCAATCCCATGGGTTTGTAGAATGATTCAGAAACATAGAAATCCAAAGGCATTCCTGTGATCTTCTCAATCATTTTTTTGTAGTAGTAATAACCTAAATCACTATACAAATAGCCCTGGTCTGGATTCAATTTCACTTCCAAAATTTCCTTGTAAATCGAATCCGTCATTTCTTTTGTAGTCCACATGTCTGCACAAACAGGATTGGAACATTTGTCTGTGTGTTCTTTCGACAAGCAGTTCCCATCCCACTCTCCGCCATTGACTGTTAAGTTGGTAAAGTCTTTCCACGCCGGAAGGCCCGCAGTGTGCGACAACATGCGCTTCAATTGCATTTTTGCATGCGGATGCCCTGCAGGAAATTCGATGTAATCGCCGATGTATTTTTCCACATCAATCTTTCCTTCATCGACCAATTTCATTAAAGCCATGGTTGTTGAAAGCATTTTGGTTACCGAAGCAAGGTCGTAAATAGAGCTCTCAGACACTTTCTGCGTTTTTCCCTTGTCTAGATACCCAAAACTCTTGTTGTACAGAATAACGCCGTCTTTCGCGATTAAAACACGACAACCTGGGTAAGCCCCTTGATCCATTCCTTCCTTCACAATGTCGTCTACCTTAGAAAACAAATTCAATTCTGTACCAGCCACATCCGTTGGGGCATTCGCCATCATGTCCTCCACATAAACACTCGCATTTCCATTCGTCTGCGCGCTGCTAGAAACGAAATTAAACCAACCTGTTTGAGATGGTTTTAAGTAGCGCATTCTTCCTGCTGTTTGAAACACTTTGCCTTGCCCTTCTTTGAATTTCGTTCCAACAGAAACAGGTAATTTTCCTTGAAATGGAATAACTCCACAAATGGCATCTGCAGTAACTTGCTGGGTTAAATCATCGGGCTGGTAGGCAACCACGAAAGAGTTCACCCCTCTCCATTCTGATTTTTCCAAGGCATACGGACAAGCAAACATGACCACGGTTGTGGTAAAATGCTCAGCAAGCTTTTCAGCAGCGCGCGTTCCGTTTGAGGTGATTCCGAAATTGGTGCCGGCCTTATTCGTTGTTCCTAAAAATGCAACAAGCACATCGGTGCAATTGTCTTTCATTTTAGCGATCACCGCTTGAATTTCTGTATCTGAGCATTCTTTTCCCAACGAATGAATCTCAACCGCTTTGTATTGATCTACGCTCTTTGCAAAGGCGCAGTTCACATCATCTCCAACAACCACAATCCCTAATGGTTTTTGCCATTTATCAGAATCTTCGTAAGGAATCTTATTCTCTGAAATAACCGTGATTGAACTCTCAATACAACGTCTGCGTAAGGCTGTAGCATAAGGCAAATTCAAGTCCTTTGAAATATCCTTGATCTGAATAGGCTTGAACTTTTGCGCTCCAACGCGTTCTTTCGCCTTTAAAACTTTAAGTGCTTTCGCTGTAATTTCAGCTTCAGTGATTCTTCCTTGCTGAATCGCTTCTTTCACTTTTTGAATGGCCAACGGCACATTCAAGGGAAACAAAACAACATCGTTGCCCGCGATAAGAGCGCGAACGTCCGCCTCTCCGGCAGGAAAATATTTGGCAACGCCTTCCATGTTCATGGCATCGGTTAACACCAAACCTTCAAACTTCAGACTGTCGCGAAGTAAACCTGTAATGATATTTTTTGAAAGTGTGCTCGGCACATGCGCTTCTTTCTCGAATTCTGGAAGTGACAGATGTGCGACCATTACACTTGCCAAACCGTTTTCAAACATGGTTCTGTATGGCTTGAACTCATTGGAAGAAAGCTGCGCGTAATTTTTATTTACAACAGGAAGTTCTTTGTGTGAATCGGCATCGGTGTCTCCGTGACCTGGGAAATGTTTCGCGTTGGCTAACACTCCATTGTCCTGCATGCCTTTCATATAGGCCATTCCGCATGTTGTAACGCGGTCGGCGTTCTCTCCAAATGAACGATTGGAAATAACCGGATTCTTTGGATTTGAATTCACGTCGACAACCGGTGCGAAGTTCATGTGAACGCCTATGCGCTTGCACTGACGAGCCACTTCCTTTCCAAATTCATAAATAAGCTTTTCGTCCATTGAAGCACCAAGTGTCATGGCTCTGGGGAATGAAATGGTACTGTCTAAACGCATGCCTAACCCCCACTCTGCATCTATTCCGATGAGCAAAGGAATTTTTGATTTTGATTGAAATCGATTTGTCAATTTCGCTTGACGAACGGGGCCTCCTTGAAAGAAGATGATTCCACCAATACCGTTGTTCTTGATTAGTGTTTCAATCTGTGTTGGATTGTACGACTCTTTTTTCTCGTCGCTCCAAGCGGCAACCATGAAGAGTTGTCCAATCTTTTGATCGAGCGTAAGAGTCTTGATCAGGCTGTCGGACCAAGATTCTTTGAAAGATGTTACACAAGACGCTGCGAGAGATTCTTCGAAAGATGTTTCACAAGTTACTTCGCATGATTCTTCGAATGATGTTTTAATAGACTCCGCAATTGGACGGAAAGCTAGAATCACAATTACTAAAGCAAGAAAAGGCCATTTCAAAAATTTCTTCATGCGTTAAAGTTATTCGGACAGACGAGACTGCTAAAAACTGTTCCACGAATTTTACAACATTGAAATGTGAATGACGAATTAAGCTATTTTCAGCTCAATAGCCTTTCTTGCTTGCACCATAAGAAATGAAAATTGTTCTTCCTCAGTAAGATTAGAATTATCTAGAACAACTGCGTCTGCAGCCTTACGGAGAGGATCTGCAGCACGAGTAGTGTCTTGAAGATCTCGTTGCGCAATGTTTTCACGCACATCGCCAATAGATATATTTACTCCGTTGTTTTTCAATTGAAGGAATCTGCGTTGTGCTCTTACTTCAACATCAGCTGTCATAAAAACTTTTAGCTCAGCTTCTGGAAGAACAACCGTTCCGATATCTCTTCCATCCATAACAACTCCGCCATTCTCAGCCATACGCTGTTGAATGCGAACAAGCTTTTCTCGAACCTCTTTAATGGCGCTAATTGCAGAAACATGAGCACTTACTTGCATGCTTCGAATTTCTTTATCAACGCAGGTTCCGTTTAAAAACGTTTCAATTTCTTGCGTGTCTGAATTGTACTTGAATTGGATTAGAATAAGATGAAGTGATTCCACCAACATCTTTACATCAATCTCTCCTTTACTTTGAATGTAACCATGTTCCAATGCATAGTATGCTACCGCTCTGTACATTGCGCCTGAATCGATGTAGATGTAATTCAAGTTTTTAGCTATGGCCTTTGCTAATGTACTTTTTCCACAAGAAGAATAGCCATCTATGGCAATGTTGATTTTATTGGTCACTTGGTCAGGGAATTGAAGCAACGAATTTACAATGCATCCGCGGAAAACCATAAGTTTAATTTCAAAATGTGGTAATATTGCGCACATGAAAATTCTAAGACTGTTGACATCATTAAATAAATTGAACTTTGCATCATTTCTTATTGCAATTCTTTCACTCGTTGTCTTTCAGTCCTGCAACAACATACCCTACTTCGGCCATCAAGAAGGAAAAATCATTTACGACGTTACTTTTCCTTATGAAACGAATGACATTAAGCTCGCACTCTTTCCAAGTGAAATGACATGTATTTTCGATGGTGACCATCAGCATACCCTTATTGAATCTGCCTATGGCATTGTGAAATCTGAATTTATTATTGATCACGAGAAGAAAGAATTCAATCATTTGGTTGCTTGTTTCGGAAGTGATTATGTCATGCATTTGAATGAAAGTGAATACCAAGAATGGGTTAAGCAATTCCCTTCCGTTCGTTTAGAACCGACCGAAGAAACCATGACCATTGCTGGTTATGAGTGCAAGAAGACGATTGCCTATTTCAAAAGTGATTCGCTTCCATCAGTGGAATTATACAGCACTACCAAGTTAGATTTAGATGGCGAAAACTGGTGGAATACCTACGCAGGTGTTGAAGGAACACTCTTAGGCTATGACATTGAACAGTATGGAAGACGCATGCAAGTGCGTGCACGTGAAGTGATTTTTCAAAAAACTTCTCCAGAAGATTTTCAAGTACCGAGCTCCTACACGCCAATAAGCGCAAGTGAAATGAAAGCCAAGCTCGATGAAATTGTAAAAGATTATCTCGATTGATGAACCATTCGGGGGCATCCCTGTACAGCATAAAAAATTCAAATTATGCTGGCATCTTTTCTTCGATTCTTTCAAAGCGACGGTAGACATTTTCAGATTGTCTCGCAAACCATTTTCGTCTGCATTGGCGTTCTCTTTTTACGTTGGGATTATTCCTTCACTGCTATGCTGCTCACCTTTGGCGTAGCGCTTTCCACGCAGCTTATTGGGATTTATTTTTTGAAACTACCCATGCATTCCATCAAGAGTGCATTAATCACAGCGTTCGGGTTAACGCTTCTTTTTAAAAGCAACGAACCATTGTTGTATGCATTGGCAGCCTTCATTGCCATTGGACAAAAATTCGTCTTTAAAATTCGCGGTCAACATCTTTTCAATCCAGCGAATGTTGGAATTATTGCCGTGATACTCTTTACCCAAAAAGCATGGATCTCTCCAGCACAATGGGGGAACAACACACTCATCATCTTCGTCATTGGTTCGGCAGGATTGGCGGTGCTTTCACGCGTGAAACGGATTGACACAGGACTTATTTTCATTGCAACACTTTTCTCGCTTGAGTATTACAGAACTATTGTTTACTTAGGTTGGAATTGGGAAGTTCTAATTCACAAATTATCCTCTGGGAGTATCTGGTTGTTCGCTCTCTTCATGATAACAGATCCAATGACCATTCCAACGAATAGACTGGTTCGAATTATCTGGACCATGTCAGTGGCCTTCACTTCATTCTACCTTACAAATTATTATTTCGTGACAGGAGCGCCGCTCTGGGCTTTGGTTTGCTTCACTCCGCTTACCCCACTCTTGAACAAATTTTTTCCTAGCAAAACATTTAACTGGATTCAATCATCACAAAAACAATTTACCCATGACTCAAAGATTGCTTATTAAGGCAGCAGCACTGTTGGTGCTTCTCTCAAGCGTGAACGCTTATTCGTTCTGCGGATTTTATGTTGCGAAAGCCGACGCTACTCTGTTCAACAACAAGAGCGAAATTATTTTAGTTCGTGACGGAACGCGCACTTCTATTACCATGTCTAACGACTTTAAAGGCGACGTGCGCGATTTCGCCATGGTGGTGCCGGTTCCGGTGGTTCTTCAAGAAGGTGATATCAAAGTTGTTGACCGAAGAATTTTCGAAACATTGGACGCTTATTCTTCACCAAGATTGGTTGAGTACTACGACACTAACCCTTGCTATCAGGCCATACCAATGTACGAGGCAAACTGGAGTACTCAAGTGACCTCTACAAATGCGGGGGTTCGCATGATGAATGACATGGTGGAAGAAAAATTCAATGTGACCATTGAAGCGGAATACACCGTTGGAGAGTATGACATCGCATTGCTTTCTGCGAAAGAGAGCACGGGTTTGAAAAACTATTTGATTCAGGAAGGATATAAAATTCCAACTACCGCAGAAAGTGTGTTGGAGCCTTACATCAAAAGCAACATGAAATTCTTTGTGGTGAAAGTGAACTTGGACAAACAAAAGAACACCGGGTTCGATTACTTGCGTCCGATTCAAATCAACTTCGATCACCCGAAATTCATGTTGCCTATACGTCTTGGAATGGCCAACAGCACAGGCGAGCAAGACATGATTGTTTATGCCTTCACAAAGACCGGACGCGTGGAATGCACGAACTACAGAACGGTAAAAGTTCCAACTGATCGCAACATTCCGTTGTACACGAAAGACATCTTTGGTGAGTTCTATAAAAACCTTTTCACCCGTGCTTATTCGCGTGAAGGAAAGAATGCTGTTATGCTCGAATACGCATGGAACGTGACTCCGAGTTGGGGCGGAATGAAATGCGATCCGTGCGTTGGGAATCCGCCTATTTACAACGACTTCGCTGAAGCGGGCGTTTGGTGGGCCGGCTGGAATTCTCAATCGTCCGTATTCTTCACGCGTCTTCATGTTCGATATAGCAATGCGAAATTCCCTGCAGATCTAACCTTTCAGATTACTCCGAACACAGAAATCTTTCAAGCGCGATACATTCTAACTCACCCTGCGGGCGGGCCGTTCGACTGCGATGAATCGCAGGAGTATTTGGAGTCTTTGCGTTCACGCAGAAAAGTTGAAGTGGATGAATTGTATGCGCTTGCCGGAATTAAACCGAATGATCGCAGCGACAAATACATCAATGAATTCGTTTCATACATGAAGGAAAAGCCTTATGATTCTATGTTGAAGGGGGAAGTAATTCCAAGTGAAAATACGCCCATGGATCCAAGCGAGATTCAAGTGGACGAAGCTTACATTCATTCAGACATGGAACCGAACGAGGCATTCATGCAAAACAAAGATTCAAACAAAAACAAAAAGCCTTGGGAAGTGCCTATTTTCTTAGGTTCCGTGGTTGGACTGGTTCTATTCGTTTCGCGAAAGCGGACTAAAAAGTAGAGACAAAAAAGGGCGGCCAATGGCCGCCCTTTTTACTTCAACATAAAATATTAGTAGTACATGCTGCGACGAACTTTCGCAACATATTTCGCTAAACGAATCACTTGTTTGGTGTATCCGAACTCATTGTCGTACCAAACGTAAAGCACAATGCCTTTTCCGTCGTTCGATACAATGGTGGCTTGGCTATCGTAAACACTGCAGCAATCGTTTCCAACGATATCGCTAGAAACCAATTCTTCGCTAATGCTGTAGAAGATTTGATTTACTAAATCGCCCTCTAATGCAGCCTTGCGAACGGTAGCGTTCACCTCTTCAATTGTAGTTGCTTTGTCGGTGTATACGTGAATGATTGCCAACGAGCCGTTTGGTGTTGGTACGCGCACCGCATTCGAAGTAAGCTTGTTGGCTAAAGCTGGAATAACCTTTGTAACCGCTTTACCTGCGCCCGTTTCAGTGATTACCATGTTTACGGCAGCACTTCTTCCACGACGGCTTTTCTTGTGCATGTTGTCCAACAAGTTTTGATCGTTGGTATATGCATGAACGGTCTCAATGTGTCCCTTTTCAATTCCAAAAGAATCGAAGATGGTTTTCAAAATTGGAGAAATTGCATTGGTTGTGCAGCTTGCTGCAGAGAAGATGGTTTCGCTTTCAATGTCCAAATCACGGTGGTTAATTCCGTATACAATGTTTGGAACTTCCTTACCAGGAGCAGTCAAAAGAACTTTACTAATTCCATTTGCTTTCAGGTGAATGCTAAGCGCTTCGCGATCTTTGAAAACACCGGTATTATCGATTAACAGAGCGTCCTTAATTCCATATGCTGTATAATCAACTGCACTTGGATCTTTAGCTGCAATCATGTAGATGCGTTGACCGTTTACGATTAAACATTTGTTTTCGTAATCAACGTCTACAGTTCCTTTGAATCTTCCGTGAACCGAATCGTTTTCGAAAAGTGCAGCGCGCTTTTTAATTGACAAATCGTCGTCTTCACGAGTAACAATAGCACGAAGACGAAGTTGTTGCCCGCTTCCTGCTTGACGCACCAATTCACGTGCAGCAAGTCGACCGATACGACCGAAACCAAACAAGACTACGTCCCTTGGCTCCATGTCCTTTCCTTCTTCCGTGAAATTCTGAAGTTTATCTTCTAAAAATTCTCTTTGTGAATTGAAATGCTCGCGCGCAACAGCCCACTCGCTAGCCAATTTACCAATATCTATTTTCGCTGGAGCAATGTCCATGTTATACAATTCCATAGCCAACTCAGCAGTGTGAAAAACGCTGATTGGTTTACCCACAACTTCAGCTGCGTATTTGTGCAGACGAAGAATTTCTGTGATGCGTGTGTCTGCAAGATGATTGCGGAAAAGCACCAGTTCAATTGATTTTTCGAAAAGCAACTTTCCTACCATGTGAGCAAGATCTACAGCTGCCTTTTCTTGGTTCACATACACCGCCAGTTCATTGCTGTAAGTGTCGTTTGACAAGGGTTTGTTTGACATAAAAATAATTTAAATGAGTTGATTTTATATTCTTGAAAATCATTTTTTCAAGACGCCGCAAAGATAGTTCAAGCGACTGACCTAGCACAAAAAAATCAGCCCCGTTTTGAAATAACGGGGCTGACTTCAATCAATAAAATTCATTTGTTAAATACCGAAACCGTAATAGGCTCGGGTTCCGTTGGGGTAAACTCCTTCCAACAATATTCCTCCTGATTTAGCTTTTAGCAAGGTTTGAAGTTGTTCAGGTGAAGTCACCTGCACTCCGTCGATTTTTGTTACAATGAAACCGGTTTTCACTCCAGCGCTCCTTAATTTTCCCGCAGAAAGAACTCCCACTTTCGCGCCACCTTGTATGCGTAAGGCCTTGCATTCACTTTCAGAGGGTGCTGAGAATTCAGCTCCCAAAGATGAAATATTCTCAGCTGCGATCTCTTCAAAATTTTCAAGTTCTGCTTTACCTGATTTGTTCTTCAATTCAACTTCGAAATTTTTCTCTTTTCCGTTTCGCCAAACAACCAAGGTCACCTTGTTACCCGGTCTGAACTTACTGATCTGCTCTTGCAATTGAGGCACGGTCGATACAGGGTAGTCTGCAACCTTCAAGATAATATCTCCTTCTTCAAGTCCTGCTGACTCTGCCGCTCCACCTGCTGTTACGTTATTGATGTAAACCCCTGAAACAAGCGGCAAATCGGCTTCTTTGGCCTGCTCTTCAGTTACTGCAGAGATTTGAACGCCCAAGAAACCGCGCTGTACATTTCCAAATTCTATAATATCTTCTGCCACTTTCTTCGCAATAGAAGCAGGAATAGCGAATGAATATCCAGCATAAGAACCCGTGCGAGAAGCGATGGCAGTGTTGATTCCGATAAGTTCTCCGTTGGTATTCACAAGCGCTCCGCCGCTATTACCGGGGTTTACAGCAGCATCTGTCTGAATGAACGACTCAACGGGAAGAACCTCTGATCCTTTTCCTTCACCAATGATATTGATGTTCCTTCCCTTCGCGCTCACGATACCTGCAGTAACGGTTGAGGTCAGCTCAAAAGGGTTTCCAACTGCAAGTACCCATTGACCAATGTGCACTGCGTCGCTGTTTCCCCATGCGATAGCAGGAAGATTATCCTCGTCTATTTTCAATACTGCTATATCAGAGCTTGGATCTTTTCCTACGAGAGTTGCTTCGTAATTTTTGTTGTTGTTTAAAGTGACTGTCACTTTTTCAGCGCCATCTATGACATGATTGTTAGTGATGATGTACCCATCTGCTGAAATTATGACACCCGACCCCGAGGCCATTTGTGTTTGGGGTTGTTGCTGGTAACCAAAAAAACCTCCCCAAGGATCATACGACTGGGTTTTAATTTCGGTCTTTACGTGAACCACTGAATTCACTGTTCGCTCTGCAGCAACTACGAAATCTCCGCCCGCACCGGGCAAGCCCGAGTAATTAGCGAAAGCTCCGGGCACGTTATTATTCCAGGAGAATGTTGATGTATTTGGTTTAACTACAAAATGGTATGCAGCCATGGCAATAAGACCGCCGGCGAAGGCCGCAGCAAAAGTGACTAGACTCTTTCTCATACGTGAATGATTAATAATTTTTTTTTGTAAAAATAATTTGATTCGAATTTGAACAAAAACGACACCAAAATATTTTTATTGTCGGAATGAATTGATTGTAATTTTGCGCTCATGAAAAAACAGGTTGGTGTTATTGGAATTGTTGCATCCATGGTTCTGCTTCTCGTAGGATGTGAAAAAGACATAACCGTAGACCTTCCGCAGGCGGAAACTAAAATTGTAGTTCAAGGAAGTATTGAACCCGGCCAACCTCCTATCGTTGTTTTAAGTTATTCATCTGGATACTTCGATCCTGCTGACGCGAACGCCCTCACCAATTCTTATGTTCAGAACGCTCAGGTCAAAATGGTTCACGGCACTGACACCATTCCATTGGAAATGTATTGCACTGCAGACATGACTCTTGACCAGTTGCTCCTCACTTCGCAAACTGTCGGTCTGCCTCCTGAGGCAGTGCTCGGATTAGGTATTTGTGTGTACACCACTTTATCTCCAATGGCTTTAGGAGTGGCAGGAGAAACATACTCCCTCATTGTTGACAAAGACGAACATCATTTGCACGCAGTAACTAAAGTGAATTTCCCAGTTCCATTAGACAGCCTTTGGTTCGCATCTCCTTCAGGAAACCCTATAGACTCTCTGGGTTTTATCTACGGAAACATGACCGACCCTGACTCGCTGGGTAATGCTTACCGTTGGTCAGCGAAGCGCATTAGCCATTATCCACAATGGATAACAAGAGACACCTATTTGCGAGGCCAACAGAAAGATTTGATCTTTATTTGCCCGATGCCAAGTGTTTATGACGATGAATTTTTTAACGGATTAACCTTTGAATTTGCCTACTACAGAGGAGCTTTACCTTTCAGCGACAAATTCGATGACCGCCGCGAAGAACGCGGATATTTCAAACGCGGAGATACAGTTGTGGTCCGCGGTTCTAGCATTGACCTGAACGTTTACAAATTTTATAAATCTTACGAAGACCAACTCGCGAATCAAGGTTCCCCATTTGCTTCTCCGAATAATGTAAAGTCGAATGTCCAAGGTGGATTAGGCGTTTGGGCCGGTTATGGCGCATATTACGACACGTTGATTTGTCAGTAAAGTGATAGTCGTCACATTCTCTTGATTCAGTTAGCCACTATCTTCGCGGCATGGCAACAGAAGCAAAAACAACGTTAGGCAAAGTCGTTAAAATGAAATGTCCGCATTGCGGTAAGGGTCATTTATTCGTTAATGAATCTGCAATTTCCTTCAGCAAATTAGGGCAAGTAAAATCTGCATGTACTGAATGTGGAACTAATTTCAATCCAGAACCCGGTTTTTATTTTGGGGCGGCTTATGTGAGCTGGGGACTAACAGTTGCTATGTGGGTAGCCATTTTGGTTGCTTTAAAAGTACTGAATGCCCTTGGCTTCATTGAGTTCGGTTTTTTAACTCACCCGAAAACATTTTTACTGACTGGAATCGCGTTTACAATTGTGCTCTTCCCGGTACTTTTCAAACTTTCCCGCTCTATTTGGGCAACTTCGTTTATTAAATAATCTGTCCGTCGCTCATTACAATCTTTCGATCAGCTTGCGAAGCAAGCTCTTCGTTGTGCGTTACAATAACAAAGCTGTGATGAAATTCATTTCTTAATTCGAAAAATAAATTGTGCAAGGCCACAGCATTCGCTTTGTCCAGATTTCCTGAAGGTTCATCAGCGAAAACCACTTTCGGATTGTTCATCAAAGCTCTTGCTACTGCAACCCTTTGCTGCTCGCCTCCGGACATCTCTGAAGGCTTGTGATCTGCTCGATGACTTAAACCCAATCTTTCCAACCAAAAAGCAGCTTTCTTCTCTGCCTCTTTCTTTTCAACTCCTGCAATGAGTGCGGGTATACAGACATTTTCCGTCGCATTGAATTCGGCAAGAAGATTATGAAACTGGAAAACGAAACCTAAATTTAAATTTCGAAAACGGGCTAACTCTTTTTGTTTAAGTTGAAATGGATTTACACCATCGATGCTTACCGATCCTTTGTCCGGATTGTCTAATGTTCCAAGGATTTGCAGCAGGGTTGTTTTACCCGCCCCACTCGCTCCTACAATAGAAACAATTTCGCTTTTTTGAATGTCTAACGAAACGTTATTCAACACTTGAACCTTTCCGTATCCTTTATAAATTCCCGATGCATGAATCATAGTACAAAGATGAACAAAAACTTCGTCATTATTTAGTACATTCGCGTCGCAAATATTGAACTATGAACATTCACGAATACCAAGGAAAAAGTATCCTTCAACAATTTGGCGTAACTGTACAACGCGGTTATGTAGCCTCTACCCCTGAAGAAGCAACTGCGGTTGCGGAAAAATTGCAAGCTGAAACTGGA
>Ga0315899_10005858_pt1 | contig 13237 bp, 23 predicted proteins | sample LakEriMetagenome_2_FD_203518 | JGI IMG/M metagenome (GOLD analysis project Ga0315899, IMG submission 203518) | Freshwater fungal communities from buoy surface, Lake Erie, Ohio, United States - Buoy 4 MA112 | ecosystem: Environmental > Aquatic > Freshwater > Lake | place: USA: Lake Erie, Ohio...
GCGTTTAAACAGGATGAATGTAAAATAAAAAAATACTATCTTTGTAAAAGAATATGCTTCTAGAAATTCATAACATGATACCTGTAGGACTCAACATTGGTTTTGAGGTATATGGAAAGGAGGACGACTATGATTACTATGAAGTCCATATCAATCTATTAATTTTAAAATTTGTGTTCAAATGGCAATAATGAAGTACGGGAGAACAACGTTAGCTCCCAAATATATAGATCCTAAAACTGGAAACAGGATAGCCGATCCAAACGTATATGGAAAAACTGTTGACTTATCACCTTCTGGAGACAGAAAGGGAACATACATTAGCTGGCCTGATTTCAGACAGAAATATCAATCTGGAGCATATAAAGATATAGAATTAGATAGAAAGGGAAGGGGGGTACTGCAGCAGTTTCCAGCAGATGTAAACAGATATCTTTCTGGTAAAACAGATAAACTTTCTGAGGAGTATGATGAGCCGCTAGAGATGACAGAGATGACAACATCTGGTGAGAGTGCACCTAGCTACGAACTTAACTATAAGCCAGGTTCTAAAACATATAAAACTAAGCTTTATAAATATAATGCTGAGATGGCTTCAGCACCTAAAGAAGTTAGGCAGTCATATATAAATCAAAGCCCAAAGAATAGTGAGCCTGCATTCTCTATTGTAGCAGGAGATGTGAGATGGGGCAGACAAGACCCAAGAAAGATTCCAAATCCTGAATCCATGAGTGTAGAAGAAGTTGCAACAACACAAGCAACAGCTCCAACTCCAACTGAACCAACAAAACCTAAGAAGACTAAGGTTACTGAGAAGGTTGTAGAGGGGGTTGAGGGTTGGGACTTCAAAGAGCCAAAGTATAAATCTAAGACTATAAGAGTAAAAGATAAAACTCCAGGAATAAAAGAATCTGGAGGTATTAAGAAATCATCTAGGACAGTGAAAACTACTTCACTTGTTCCTATAGGTAAACATAATACTAGAGAAAGAAGGCTTTGGGAAACATACGAGGTAGGATCATATAAGGGTAAGGATTTTCGAGGTATGACTGAAGAGCAGTTAAGAGATTTAACTAAGCAGGCAAGACAAGACAAGAGAGGTGCTATGTTTGAGGGAGACTTCAGTTACTCTAAGTCTGCAATTAAGAAAATAAAAGAGGCCAGAAAATATGCAGGTAGAGAGAACGTTGCTGGACTTTCAAGTGCTCAAGAGAAGGTTAATCCAATGCGAGTTTATGAGTCAAAAGTTTGGACTGGAGAGTACAAGGATGAGTCTGGCAAGATTCTGCCTGGGAAATTCATGAAGAATGATGAGTATGGTAACCTTAGCCCACTTAATAAGGTAGTAACAAACAGCAAGGGAGAAAAAATAATAACAGAGAGAGAGAATACAGAAAACAAAATATATGACAGTGGATTTTTTGCTCTAAAAAAGGGAGGGCCATCTAAAAACAAACTATACACAATAGATATGCAGCAGGGTTATGCAGGTTCAAAGCAATATGGAGAGGCTAAAAGTTCTTTTAAATCATCCATGAACAATGCTACCAACAGAAACTCGCTTCAGGCTAAGATTGTAACATCACTTAACAGACAAAAATTAGAAAGACAGAACAGAAGAAAAAGTTCTGGCAATTAATTTTGAATAAAAACTACAAAATGGGGGTCACTGACCCCTTTTTTTGTTTTGTAAAGTAAAAAATTAGTAAATTTGGTGTAAAATTTAATAAAATGATAGTAAAAGAGATTCATTTTGGCGATGATGGCCAAAAAAAATTGAAATCTGGCATCAAAAAGATAGCTGGGGCAGTAAAAAGTACTCTAGGTGCTAGAGGTAGGACAGTATTAATAGAGTCTGAGAACCATGTAGGTGGTATTACCGTAACAAAGGACGGTGTTACGGTTGCAAAGTCAATCAATCTGTACGACCCGACTGAGAACCTAGCCGTTATGATGATGAGACAGGCTGCTGACAAGACGGCAACTGTTGCTGGTGATGGTACAACGACATCAATTGTACTTGCAGAGGCAATTATTGACGCAGCTGACAAGTACTTAACACCTGAGCACAATGTTACTGAGGTGATACGTGGAATATCTGCGCTATCAAAGAAGGTTGTTGACAAGCTAGACAAGATGTCTAAGAAGGTTAACGGAAAGAGGCTTTACGATGTTGCGACAATATCAGCAAACAATGACCAAGAGATTGGTAAGATGATTGGTGACGCATTTTCAGAAGTTCCACTTGTAACTGTTGAGAACAGCATGAACTCTGAGACAAGGGTTGAGATAATAAATGGAATGAGGATAGAGAGGGGGTACACGTCACCATACTTTGTCACGGATCAAAAGAAGCAAGAGTGTGTCCTTGATAATCCGTATGTATTGATTTGTGATCACGAGATAAACAATATCTCCAACTTAGAGAAGGTGTTGGCTCCTATTGTATCTCAGGGCAAGTCGTTACTAATCATTGGTAACTTAGGTCCAAACGCACTACAGACGTTAAACGTTAACGTATATCAGGGCAAAATTAAGGCATGCAATATTATTCCTCCGTCATTTGGATACAGACAGAAAGACCTGTTAAAAGACTTAGCTGTAGCTCTTGGCGGAACATACTTCAGTGAAGACACTGGTGATGATCTATCAATCATTGGTCTATCTGACCTAGGAAAGGCTGCTAAGGTTATTGTTAAGAAAGACGTTACGGTGTTCATGCACCACGCAGACTTTAAGGAGGACATTGACAAGCACATTGCTGACCTAAAGGCAATGGTTGATCAGACAGACAACAAAGAAGACAAAGACTTTATTAGAGAGAGGATGGCCAATATATCTGGCGGTGTTGGCGTTATATATGTAGGTGCACAGAGTGACATTGAGCAAAAAGAAAAGAGAGACAGGATTGATGATGCTGTGTACGCAGTTATGGCTGCCATAGAGGATGGCATTCTTCCTGGGGGTGGTATTGCGTTGTCTGAGTGTGCTGCCATGATTTACGATGAGTTTGATGTATCGGCAATGATTATGCATGACGCACTTCTAGCTCCATTTGATCAGATACTCATTAACGCTGGCAAGAAGCCAACCGAGATAGCAATGGGAATCTTTGACAAGGGTAATGGGTATGACGTGAAGGGAGAGCGATTTGGTGACATGATTAAGATGGGTATTATTGACCCAACTAAGGTTACTAAGAACGCACTACTAAACGCTGTATCTGTAGCAACAACTATTATGAGTACTAACGCAATTATAACAAACATTAGAGCAGATGAAAGTCCTAAATAAATTTTTATTAATCGAGAAGATTGTAGAACAGAAGACTGCCAAGAGCGGTCTGATATTAAGTGGAGAGGAGTATCAAGACATGAGGTATCACTATGGAGTTGTTGTAGAGCCAGGAATAAACGTTGTTGGAATATCAATCGGTGATAAGATAATGTTCGATAAGGTTCACTCTTATGACGTTGTAATAGACAGCAACAGGTTTACTGTCCTTCAGGAGAAGGATGTTGTTTGCGTTCTTTAAAGTCAGAGTTAAACTTTCTTATAGCTTGGGCTAGCATCCTCTCTGAGTAAGAGCCGTTTGGTTTAAACACCTTGTTGCGTCTCGGAGTCTCAGGGAAGGGTTCTAGCCCAATTAGCTTTCTATACATACTGGCTATCATTTTCTTTGATTGAAACGATAGTTCATACAGGTTGCTCTCTCCGTATTTTCTTTTTCTCCATATAACAATGAATCCTTCTCTCAATAGTCTATCAAACTTATTTTTATCCCAGCTCATAAATGCTGAGTACTCTTTAAACCTTGATCTAGTGAATATCTTCTCTGAGTACAGAAATAGCAACATATCTATATCGGCAGATGACTTAAGTCCATATTGAAACCTAGCCCACTTCCTAATTATACCCCAGTGCTTAAGGAAGTCGAACTTGGTGTCTCTTCCATAATATATTTTATCGACACGCTTTCTTCTTCTATTTATTATTTTCATTTTTATTATATTTGTATCGTAAAAACAAAGTTATGAAAAATAGAACCACATCTCAAACTACAGGTCCAGATAAAAGGGATAAAAGAACTACAACTAATACAACTCCAGGTACAAATTTGAATAAAAGAACTCCAAATCCAGAAGTTAAAAATCCTGCCGTTAGTGCTATGGAAATGCGTTCAATTATGGAGTCTGCAATGAGAGAAGGTGCCATGAAAGGGGGCATTCAAGGGATGATTCAAGACTATAATAATATACCATTTAAGAATAACGCCATTGATGTTCTTAAAAGAAGAAGATATGATATATCAAGTGAGTTTGATGGACAAGAAGTTCAAGGTACTCTGACCGAAAGACCTACACTTGGTGGCGGTATGGTTGAGACTGAAAGATACAACATGCCTGGAGGAGGAAGTAGAATGGAGAGAACTAGATATAATCAAGAAGGTCAGCCTGTTAAAAGAGTAATTAGAGATAAAAAAATAAACCCACGATAATGAAAAAGATGGTATCCGAAAAAAAGACTGGCGAAAAATATGCCAGCAAATCTGCCAAGATGAAGCACGAAAAGTCTGAGTCTAAGAAAGAGATGATTAAGGAGTACGGAATGAAGGCCGCTATGAAAAAAATGGCCAAGAAAAAATGAAAGACCCAAGGCTAGAAAGAGCTGGTGTTGAAGGTTTTAATAAACCTAAAAGAACTCCAAGTCACCCAACAAAGAGTCACATTGTTGTGGCGAAGCAGGGTGATGAGGTGAGAACCATTAGATTTGGACAGCAGGGAGTTAAGACCAATCAGACAGCAGGTCAGCGTGAGGCATTTAAGAGCCGTCACGCAAAGAACATTGCAAAAGGCAAGATGAGTGCTGCATACTGGGCAGATAAGGTAAAGTGGTCACCAAGCAAGACCGCATCTCCAAGCAAGAAATGGGTTAAGGGATCATGATTATAATTAAGAAGCACTACGGCTTTGGTGATACTGTTCAAGCAATAACCAAGGCCACTGGAATTGAAAAAGTCGTTAAAGCAGTTGCTGGAGAGGACTGCGGATGCAGTGAAAGAAAAGAAAAACTAAACAATCCTAACCTATTAATTAATAAGATATTCTATGGGACAGAGCAAGACATCCAAGTACTACGCAAGCAACCCGAAAGCAGCGGAGAAGAGGAGAGAGTATCAGAGGGAGCTTAATAAAAGCGAGTCTGAGAAGAACTACAGAGCAGAGCACACTAAGGAGAGAAGAAAGAGGGGTATTGACGGAAAAGGTGGTGCTGATGTTAGTATGAAAAAAAATGGTAAATTTGTACTTGAGTCTCCAACTAGGAATAGAGCTAGGAACGGAGCTAATGGTAAAAGCACAAAAAAAAATTAGTAACTTTACAAAAAAAATATTATGCCAGTAAATATACCAGCAGGCACAAAGTTTGAGGCGATCAAGCCTACAACTAATGTGAACAGACGATCAGCGTTAGTAAACGCTAACGATTTAACGTATACCATCGAGGACATTGCTGCGGCAGGAGGTGCTAAAGTATCACAAGTTGAAATCACAGAAGCTGAAATATTAAACCCTTCAGGATTTTTAAAAGTATTAGTACCTTCTGTAACTAATAAAATACTAATACCTATATCTTTAGCTATATACAGGAAACCAGGTGGTACTAATTATACCCTTTTTAATTCAATAAGACTATACACAATTATTGGTTTTAATTCGTCAAATATTGGTAATACAGTAGACGCTGCTTTTACAGGCTCAACAGAAGGCTCTTTAGCGTTAAATTTTGCTTTGTCACTTAATAGTAATTTATCACCAAATAATAATTTGTCTTTAGTTTCTGGATCTGTATTATCTCCAAGTACAATTTCAGGAGGAACAGGAAATTTAATTGCTTACATCACTTATATAGAAATAGATACTAACTAATAAATAGATAAAATGGCATATCAAAAATTACAGGTACAGAGAGCAGCTCCAGTTACCCCAAACGACAGTGTTGACATTCCTTACGTTGGATATCCAACTGAAGTATGGCCTTGTATTATATACTCTGGTTCTGGTGGTATAATTAGAGTTTTAACTGCTGGTGGTGATGACGTTGTATTTACTAATGTTGCAGCAGGAGCATTTTTGCCTGTTCAAGTTATTAGAGTATTTGCATCTACTACATCAGCTAGTGACATTATAGCTCTTTGGTAATATGGGTACTTTTATAGGTGTATCAACTGGTATTGGATCTTCATCTAATGATGTTAATAATAATACGCCATCAATTTTACGAGAACTACCTATTTTAACTTATGATCAATCATTAATACCTACTATATACCTATATTTTTTATTAGAAAATGGAGTTGTTCCATTATCAATGAGAGGAACTATTTATCTAAATAATGAAATTGAAGGTGAAAATCCATTCTTATCTGATGGATTACAATTTATATATGAATATCCACCTAATGGAACGTGGTATGTAGATTTAGAAATAGTTATTGATGAATTAACTACATATAACTTTATATCTAATACGTTAATTATATAAAAATGTCTCTTATTAGTAACGAAGGTTCTGTTGGATTGCTTAGTACTACTCTATATGAGTGTAGGCAACAGAACGTTTGTGCTATAAACTACATAAGATTCTCAAACTCCGTAACTAATTATGATGTTCTTGTACAGAAGTATGTAGCTTCAACTGCATCTACTGTAGATATATATTCATTATCATTAAATAATGGTGACACTATTACTGATGATATGGTTTATATACTATATGCTGGTGATCAGATACTAGCTACGTCAACTGACGCTAATACAACGTTTATAATAAGCGGAGAGGAAGGTCCAAACTTATCTTTCTTACGATGCAAGTAACTGATGGAAATGGTAATATATTTGGGCCTCATGGACTACAGGTAAACGGATCTGATGGTAAGCCAAAGACTACTGGAGGAGGATCTAGTCCACTAACAACAAAGGGTGACATATATGTAAGAAATGCTACATCTGACACTAGACTACCAGTTGGTTTAGATACTCAGATGTTGCTTGCTGATAGTTCTACTTCAACAGGTTTAAAATGGACAAGTCAGCCAGTTCCAACTCCAACAGGTTACTATGCACAATACCAGGATGACATTAGTCAGCCATTGGTTGCTGTTAATGTAGGTCAAGCCACTAAGTTCAGAACAATGGACTTTAGTAATGGTGTAACTGTAGTGAGTGACACTAGAATAACACTTGCACACACAGGTATATACAACCTTCAGTTCTCTTTTCAGTTTCAAAATACAGCTAGCCAAGATCATGATGTTACAATTTGGCTAAGAAAGAATGGTGCTGATGTATTAGGTAGTGCAGGATTTGTTGCTGTAATATCTTCACATGGTGGTGTACCTGGTCATTGCCTACCATCATGGAACTATATACTTGATGCAGTAGGTGGTGACTACTACGAGCTGTATTGGAGTGCAACTAGCACACAGGTGAGTATGCACTTTTATCCTGCAGGCAGTCCTCCTCCATCAGCAGCATCTGCTATTTTCACCGTTACTCAACAGGCAGGTATAATGGCAGGAACAGGTATGACTGCGTTGAATGGATTGAGTGCAGATGTTCAGACCATTAGTACAGGAACTACAGGTACTGACTTTAACGTGGTATCTAGTGGTAGCAATCATGCATTTAATATACCAACTGCATCGGCTACAAATAGGGGTGCATTGAGCAGTGCTAACTGGAGTACATTCAATAGCAAGCAAGATGCATTAGTGTCAGGCACTAACATCAAAACAGTTAACGGGAACTCATTGGTAGGTTCAGGTGATGTATCATTGAATCCTAAATATCTAGGCCATTCTGCATCCACAGGATCATTGAGCGTTTCTACAGCCGTTACTATATCAAAAGCATTAAGAATACCAGCCAACACACTAACCAGCGACACATTGCTTGAGATACAGTGGAGACTTGTTAGAATAGTTGGTAATACTGGACAAATGTCTACTAGATTGTATATAAATACAAGCAACAGCATGACTGGTGCTACATTAATATCGGGTGTAGCCACAATAAATGGAGGAGGTACTCAATATTCAATGAAATGCGATAAAACAATAACGTGCAGAAACAATGGATTTGCATGGATGAATTCAAATTCCAATGAATTTACAGGCGTAGCTTTAAATGGATATAATCTTAATAAAGCAGTAGATCAATACTTATTGTTCACTGTTCAGTCGGCTACTAATGGTGAAACGTGTTTAGTAGACTTTTTCAGAGTGTTGCAATATGCTTAATTTTCATATAAATTAAAATAATTACCTTTGTAGGTATGAAGTATGTATCTGCATTCCTTTTATTATTAAGCTTTTACTCGTGTTCAATAGAGAAAAAACTAGCAAAGTATTGCCCTCTATGTCCTACAAAAGATAGCACAGTTACAGTTATCGCATATCGAGATACGACTATAAAAGTTCCTGGTGAAACTGTTTTTATAGAAGACACATTATTTTGTGATTCTCTAGGAAATGTATATGCATCAAGATTAGCTGAGAAAGATGGTACTATACTTAAGTTGCAATCAAGAGTCGTTGACAATAAGTACAAGGTTATAGCTAAAACTGACACTATATATAAAGTAGTTAAGGGAAACACTATATACAAAACTCAAACCAAAACTATAACAAAAACACTAAAGCCAGAAAAGATAAAGTACGTTCCGTCATTTATTAATTTTTTAGCTTGGTTTGGAGGAATATTTTTAATCATAATTTTAATTTATATAACGTACAGAATTATTAAGTCACAACTATTAAAATTATGAAAACAAAGCTATCTCTTTTTTTGATGTCTTTAATGTCCATTATATCCCCAGTTAAACCATTAGTTTCTATTGCAGTAGCATTTATTATTCTTGATTTATTTTTCGGTATATGGAGAAGCGTAAAACTTTATGGATGGAAAAGTTATAGATCTTATAAACTAACCCACACAGTGTCAAAGAGCCTTCTTTATGCAGGGGCTATATTTGCTATTTTCTTTTTAGAGACATATGTGTTAGCAGATATACTAGGACTTTTTATAAGTGTTGACTTGATACTAACAAAAGCATTTACATTCTTTTGTGTTTTTATTGAGATTAAAAGCATTAATGAAAGCTTTGAGGATGTAACTGGTAAAAATGTCTTGAAGTTATTTAAAGATTTTTTAACTAGAACAAAAAACGATTTAAACGAATTTAAAAATTAATTATGTATACTAGAGAAAAAATAGAAAGCATTGTAAAATCAAAAGGATATAAGTGGTTTGAAGACAATGCTAACAAGTCATATGATGTTAACATCGTTGGAGTTCGCAACAACGCCCCCAGTGTGGCTGACAAAGTTACCAACGTTTTTGATGACTACATAACAATATCTTTTAAAGATGCTTCTGGTAATTGGCAGTTCTATTGTTGGAACGCAACCACGGACCCTGGCAAAAAAGGTGTACAGCAATATCACAATGCAAAAGGCGTGGCTCGATTGGTACCTGGGCAATATAGAGCTACATGGTGCATCGATAAACACCAGGGCAAATATGATGCACTATGCCAGAGGCTTGGAGAGGTAACTGTATGGAGGGATGGCAACAGAGATCTAAAATTCGATGAGGTGAAAACCGACAAGGGTATCTTTGGTATTAACATCCACAAGGCAGGTACTGACAGCACATGGGTAGAGAACTGGAGCGAAGGATGTCAAGTTTTCAAGAGAGTAAAAGATTTCAATGAATTTATGTCAATATGTAAAAAGGCCGCTAAGATTCATGGAAACAAGTTCTCTTATACTCTACTTGAGTTATGAAGTTTAAAAGTCATTGGCTAAAGGAAATATGGGGATTCTTTAGCATTAGGCTTATAGCAGGACCATTACGTGTATTTTGCATTGACATAGATGTGTACAGAAATTTTTATTCAATTACTTTTCTTAACTTTACAATTCGAAACAGATGAGCAAGAAATCATTAGAAGTTAAAACATTCGAGAAGAGATACGTCTCTAGACCAGGTGTTCATGCTAAGACTAAAACATCAGGTCTAAAGGCATCTAAAAACTATAAGAAAAAATATAAAGGACAAGGAAGATGAAAACAGGAAACTACCAAGCACAATCACCAAGCGTAAATGACTTATTGTTTGGTACTCAAAACTCAACAGGAGACACTGTTAACTTTAAAGTGCAGGATGTACTTAACTTAACTCAGGCTCCATCTGTTGTTACTACAAACACCTTGACAACTGCTACAATATCAAACATTAATACATACTTTACTGGTATTTCTGGAGCTAGTTTTGCAATTACTCTTCCTACTGCCAGTGCAAACATTGATGGTTTAAAGTATGTTATTATGTCTACAAATAACAGACCTACTACTACATGGGTAACTCCTGGAGCAAATATCGTAGGAGCTCCAGCTGGTTTATCTGCTAATACTCCAATATGTTTTCAGTATAACAATAGTGATACTACTTGGTATATCTCTATGTAACGAATTTTCTTTATCTTTGTAACAAATAAAAATTAAATAAAATGGCAAAAGAAAAAAAATTAGCTCAAGAAGAGCTAGATAAGTTACGGTCTTTAAACCAAACTTACAGAGATCTTAAGTTTCAAATCGCTGACATTGAGGTTTCATTTGAAAGAATGAAGAGTCAAAAAATGTCATCACTAGCGAACCTAGAGACTGCTGCATTTGATTTATCTCAATTTCAAGATGAATTAGTTTCAAAATACGGAGACGTAAAAATTAATCTTCAAACAGGTGAATATAATTAGAAAAATATCTGTTGGTCCTGATTACATGAAGTCAATGCACTATGTTGTTGGTCAAGATGTATTGAGAGGTAGTGCCACTATTGATACTATATTAATGGAGACAGATAACTCTATATCAATATACATATTAAATCAAGACAAAGAGATTGTAAAGTGGAAGAGTTTTTCTAGTTCAATGCCATTATCTATTGAGTACAACATAGATTTCTAATGAAGTCTCCACATCATTTTATAGTCAAACCTTATAATGATAGGCGTTATGACAACATACGCAAGTATGGTGACATTGACTTTGTAATAAGTTCTTCTCAGGAAGACCATACAGTGTCTAATAGAATGGGTGTTATAGTATCTGTTCCTATAAGTTACAATGGCCCAATAAAGCCAGGATACGAGGTTATTGTTCATCATAATGTTTTCAAGTTTTATTATGATATGAAGGGCAACCAAAAGAGTAGCTGGCATCATTTGTTTGATGATTATTTCATTATAGAGAATGATCAGTTATTTCTTTATAGAGAATCTGGTGGCGAATGGAATGCAACCTATCCTTATTGTTTTGTTAGACCCATACCAAACGAAGATAAAATAATATCAACTACAGGGTCTAGGGAAGAATTGTGGGGTGAGTTAGTATACTTTAACGAACAATTGCAAGATGTTTCAAAAGGTGATATTGTATCGTTTTCTCCAGATAGCGAATACGAATTTAGGATCGAAGGTGATTTATTATATAGAATGTATAATAAGAACATATGTCTAAAAAGATAGAATTAATACAGGCTGCAAAGGTAGCGGTGGATGAGTTAATAAAGGTATTAAGAGAGCCAATAATTACACACGCAGAGGATGACGTTTCTGCCGACAAACTTAAGAACGCTGCTTCAGCCAAGAGACTAGCATTCGAGGATGCTTTATATATGCTTGGTAAGATTGACGAAGAAGAAAATAAAGACACTCAGCCAGTAGTTGCTCAAGTTGATTTTGGTAAGTCTGGATTTGCTGAAGGTAGGGCAAAAATAAAAAATGGAAAATAATCTATATATAGTACTTGATGATTATGTAAGTAAGTCCATAGTTGTAAATAAAAACAAACGAAAGAACTGGGAGTACGGATATAATAAAGACTATGACCTCGTTGTTATATCTAAAGATGGAACCATAGGTGACATATATAATATAAATGGGGTAAAGATTGCATTGCCTTTAGTTCCAGATAAAGTAGATAATAGAGGAAACAAGTGGTCAGCAAATGAGTATCCAAAAGAGCTACAAAAAATAAAGACAATATTTGATTGGAACAGGAAAGATAATGCGTTCAAGATACAGTATGTAGATTATATAGAACAAGAATTTGAAAGGAGAGAAAACGGATTCTGGTTTATAAACAATAATGTACCTACATACATTACAGGAACGCACTACATGTATTTACAGTGGACCAAAATAGATATAGGTCTACCAGACTTCAGAGAGTCTAACAGAATATTTTATATATACTGGGAAGCGTGTAAGGCTGACAACAGATCTTTTGGTATGTGTTACCTAAAGAACAGGCGTTCTGGATTCTCTTTTATGAGTTCTGCTGAATCGTGTAATACGGGAACAATAGTTCGAGACTCTCGAATTGGTATATTATCAAAAACAGGTAGCGATGCAAAGAAAATGTTTACGGACAAGGTGGTTCCAATCGTTAGGAATTACCCGTTTTTTTTCAAACCTATTCAGGACGGTATGGATAATCCTAAGACTGAATTGGCTTTTAGGGTTCCTGCTAGTAAAATTACTAGGAAGAATATGGACGAAGAAAAGACGGAAGATATCGAAGGTCTGGACACAACCATAGACTGGAAAAATACTGCTGACAACAGTTACGATGGTGAGAAACTATTATTGCTAGTTCATGATGAAAGTGGTAAATGGGAAAAACCAGAGAATATACTAAATAACTGGAGAGTTACCAAGACATGTTTAAGGCTTGGTGCTAAGATTATAGGTAAGTGTATGATGGGATCAACATCAAATGCTTTGCCAAAAGGTGGAGAGAACTTTAAGAAACTATACAACGATAGTAATCCATCTACAAGATCAGCTAATGAACAAACTAAAAGTGGTTTATACTCTTTGTTTATACCAATGGAGTGGAACGTAGAGGGTTACATAGACGAGTATGGTTGGCCAGTATTTGATAATCCAGAAAAGCCAATAAAAGGTATAGATGGAGAAACAATAAGCACAGGAGTTATAACATGGTGGAACAACGAGGTAAACGCATTAAAGTCTGATTCAGATGCTTTAAATGAATTCTATAGGCAGTTTCCAAGAACAGAGTCACATGCATTTAGAGATGAATCAAAGCAATCTATATTTAACTTAACAAAGATATACCAGCAGATTGATTATAATGATTCTTTGATAA
>Ga0315899_10005859_pt1 | contig 13235 bp, 9 predicted proteins | sample LakEriMetagenome_2_FD_203518 | JGI IMG/M metagenome (GOLD analysis project Ga0315899, IMG submission 203518) | Freshwater fungal communities from buoy surface, Lake Erie, Ohio, United States - Buoy 4 MA112 | ecosystem: Environmental > Aquatic > Freshwater > Lake | place: USA: Lake Erie, Ohio...
CCGCGCCCGCGCCCGCCAACGCCGCGTCGGCCGCCCCCGCTCCGGCCGCCCCCGCTCCGGCCGCCCCCGCTCCGGCCGCCCCGAAAGGCGCCGCCTCCGCCCCCCGCCCCGCGCTCGTCGTCACCACCGTGCGCCCCGCGAAGGCCGAGGTCGCCGACCTGCTGTCGGCCAACGGCAGCATCGCCGCGTGGCAGGAGGCCTCGATCGGCGCCGAGGTCAACGGGCTTCGGATCGCGGAGGTCCGCGCGGACGTCGGCGATGCGGTGAAGCGCGGCCAGCCGCTCGCGGTATTCGCGTCGGACACGGTGCGCGCCGACCTCGCTGCCGCGCAGGCCACGCTCGCCGAGGCGAACGCGTCGATCGGCGAGGCCCGCGCCGCGCTCGCCGAGGCGCAGGGCAACGCCGACCGCGCGCGTGCGGTCGAGTCGAGCGGCGCGCTGTCGGCCCAGCAGATCGCGCAGTACATGACCGCCGCGCAGACCGCGCAGGCACGGCTGCAGTCGGCCCAGGCGCGCGCGCAGTCGGCCCAGGCGCAGGTGCAGTCGCAGCAGCTGCGCCTGCGGATGACGCAGGTCCTCGCGCCCGACGACGGCGTGATCTCGGCGCGCGCGGCGAGCGTCGGCGCGGTGGTGCCCGCCGGCCAGGAGCTCTTCCGGCTGGTCCGCGGCAACCGCCTCGAGTGGCGCGCCGAGGTCACCGCGACCGAGCTCGCGAAGCTCAAGCCGAAGCAGCCGGTCCGCGTGCTGCCGGCCTCCGGCGGCGAGATCCGCGGCACGGTGCGCACCGTCGGCCCGGTCGTCGACGCGCAGTCGCGCAACGCGCTGGTCTACGTCGACCTGCCCGCGGGCAGCGCGGCGAAGGCGGGCATGTTCGCGCGCGGCGAGTTCGAGCTCGGCTCGAGCCCGGCGCTGGTCGTGCCGCAGCAGTCGGTCGTCGTGCGCGACGGCTTCGCGTACGTGTTCGCGATGCAGGGCGATCGGGTCGCGCAGAAGAAGGTGCAGACCGGGCGCCGCGTCGGCGACCGCATCGAGATCCTCGACGGCCTCGCCGCCGACGCGACGATCGTCTCGGCCGGCGCCGGCTTCCTCAACGATGGCGACCTGGTGCAGGTCGCGACCGACGCGCCGCGCGCCGCGAGCGCCGCGCCCGGAGGCTCGAAGTGAACTTCTCCGCGCTGTCGATCCGCAACCCGATCCCGGCGGTCCTGCTGTTCATCCTGCTCACGCTCGCGGGGCTGCTCAGCTTCCGCGCGATGGGCGTGCAGGACTTCCCGGACATCGAGCTGCCGGTGGTCACCGTCGACGCCAACCTGCCGGGCGCCGCGCCCGCGCAGCTCGAGACCGAGGTCGCGCGCCGCCTCGAGAACTCGATCGCGACGCTGCAGGGCGTGAAGAACATCGTCACGAAGATCCTCGACGGGCAGGTCAACATCACGATCGAGTTCGTGCTCGAGAAGAACGCGTCGGAAGCGGTCAACGAGGTGCGCGACGCGATCGCGCGCGTGCGCGCCGACCTGCCGAGCGACCTGCGCGACCCGGCGGTCACCAAGGCGACCACCGCCGGCCGGCCGCTGGTGACCTTCGCCGCGCGCAGCACGCAGCTCGACGAGGAGGCGCTCTCCTGGTTCGTCGACAACACCGTCGCCAAGCGGCTGCTGAACGTGCAGGGCGTCGGCCTGGTCAAGCGGCTCGGCGGCGTCACGCGCGAGGTCCGCGTCGAGCTCGACGCCGCGCGGATGGCGGCGCTCAACGTCGCCGCCGCCGACGTGTCGCGGCGGCTGCGCCTCGTGCAGCAGGAAGCGCCGGGCGGGCGCGGCGACGTCGGCGGCGCCGAGCAGGCGGTGCGCACGATCGCGACCGTCGCGAGCGCCGCCGAGCTCGAGCGCCTCGAGCTGCCGCTCGCCGACGGCCGCCGCATCCGCCTCGGCCAGATCGCCACGGTCACCGACACCTTCGCCGAGCGCCGCTCGCTCGCGCTGCTCGACGGCGAGCCGGTGGTCGCGATCGAGGTGATGCGATCGAAGGGCGCGAGCGAGCTCACCGTCGCCGAGGGCGTGCGCACGGCGATCGCGGAGCTGCGCGCCGCGCACCCGAACGTGTCGATCGTCGAGGCGGTCGACAACGTCGCGCCGGTGCAGGAGAACTTCGACGGCTCGATGGCGCTGCTCTACGAGGGCGCGCTGCTCGCGGTGATCGTGGTCTGGGCGTTCCTGCGCGACTGGCGCGCGACGCTGATCAGCGCCGCCGCGCTGCCGCTGTCGGTGATCCCCGCGTTCCTCGGCATCCACCTCTTCGGCTTCACGCTGAACACCGTCACGCTGCTGTCGCTCGCGCTGGTGGTCGGCATCCTCGTCGACGACGCGATCGTCGAGATCGAGAACATCGAGCGGCACCTGCGGATGGGCAAGACCCCGTTCCAGGCGGCGATGGAGGCGGCCGACGAGATCGGGCTCGCGGTCGTCGCGACGACCTTCGCGCTGGTCGCGGTGTTCCTGCCGACCGCGTTCATGGCGGGCGTGCCGGGCAAGTTCTTCAAGCAGTTCGGCTGGACCGCGGTGCTCGCGATCCTCGCCTCGCTGGTGGTCGCGCGGCTGCTCACGCCGATGATGGCGGCCTACCTGATGAAGCCGAAGGCCGCGAAGGACGGGTCGCCGCCGGTGCCCGCCGAGGCGTCGATCCCGCACCACGCGAAGGGCCCGGTCGACCGCGACCGCATCGGTCCCGCGGCCGTCTCGCCGATCGACGAGTCGGGCGACGGCATCGTGATGCGCACCTACCTGCGGATGGTGCGCTGGTGCCTGCGCCACCGGCTCGTGACCGCGCTGCTGTCGCTCGCGTTCTTCGCGGGCTCGCTGTCGCTGGTGCCGCTGCTGCCGACCGGCTTCATCCCGCCCGGCGACCGCAACCAGACGCTGGTCAACGTCGAGCTGCCCCCGGGCAGCACGCTCAAGGACACCCACGAGGCCGCCGAGCGCGTGCGCGGGCTGCTCGCCGGGATGCCCGAGATCCTCACCGTGTTCAGCTCGGTCGGCGGCGGCGTGTCGGGCGATGCGTTCGCGGTCGGCGCCGCGCCCGAGGCGCGCAAGGCGGCGCTCACGCTGTCGCTCGTGCACCGCAACGACCGAGCCGCCAACCAGCAGGCCGTCGAGCAGGAGATCCGCCGGCGGCTCGCGCAGGTGCCGGGCGTGCGGCTCACCGTCGGCCCGCAGGACGTCGGCGTCAAGATGATGCTGGTGCTGAGGAGCGAGGACCCGGTCGCGCTCGCGGGCGCGGCCCGCACCGTCGAGCGCGAGCTGCGCACGATCCCCGGCATCGGCGGCGTGAGCTCGAGCGCGAGCCTCGTGCGTCCGGAGATCATCGTGCGCCCGGACTTCGCGCGCGCCGCCGACCTCGGCGTCGTCGCGTCGAGCATCGCCGAGACCGTGCGGATCGCCACCGCCGGCGACTACGACGTCGGCCTGCCGAAGCTGAACCTGTCGGAGCGCCAGGTGCCGATCCGCGTGAAGCTGCCCGACGCGGTGCGCGCCGACCTCGCGGCGATCGAGCGGCTCACGGTGCCCGGGCGCACCGGCCCCGTGATGCTCGGCAACGTCGCCGACGTGACGATCGACAGCGGCCCCGCGCAGATCGACCGGCTGAACCGCAGCCGCAACGTCACGCTCGAGGTCGAGCTCGCCGGCCGCCAGCTCGGCGAGGTGTACGCCGAGGCGATGAAGCTGCCGTCGCTGACGAGCCTGCCGCCGGGCGTGCGGATCGCCGAGCTCGGCGACGCGCAGGAGATGCAGGCGCTCTTCGAGAGCTTCGGCATCGCGATGGGCATCGGCGTGCTGTGCATCTACATGGTGCTGGTGCTGCTGTTCCGCGACTTCATGCAGCCGGTGACGATCCTCGCCGCGCTGCCGCTGTCGATCGGCGGCGCGTTCGTGCTGCTGCTCCTGGCCGAGAAGAGCTTCTCGATGCCGTCGCTGATCGGCCTGCTGATGCTGATGGGCATCGTGACGAAGAACTCGATCCTGCTGGTCGAGTACGCGATCGTCGCGCGGCGCGACGGCATGAGCCGCTTCGATGCGCTGGTCGACGCGTGCCACAAGCGCGCACGCCCGATCGTGATGACGACGCTCGCGATGGGCGCCGGCATGCTGCCGATCGCGATCGGCTGGGGGCCCGACCCGAGCTTCCGCTCGCCGATGGCGATCGCGGTGCTCGGCGGCCTGGTGACCTCGACCCTGCTGTCGCTGCTGGTCGTGCCGGCGGTCTTCACCTGGGTCGACGACGCGGAGCGGCTGCTCGGGTGGCTGGTGCGGCGAGTGCGGCGCGCGGACGCGAAGCCGGCCGCCGGGGCGGCGGGACCGGCGGGCTGACCGGCCGCGGCGCTCAGGCGACGACGATCACGTCCACCGTCCGTCCCGGTGCCGCGCGCAGCGCCGCATCGCAGGTGACCAGCGGCGCGTCGAGCGATTCGGCGAGCGCCAGGTAGGCGGCGTCGTACGCGGTCAGGTTCCCGCGCAGCGCCCAGATCCTGGGCAGCAGCGGCAGGTGGTCGTAGCGGGTGATGGGGAGTGCCGCCAGGTCGTCGAACGCCTCGGCGGCGCGCGCCTCGGACAGCAGCCCGCGCGACGCGATCCGGCGCAGCACCTGCGCCACCTCCAGGTCGACGAGGTGAGGGGCTGCGAGCGGCTCGCCCTGCCCGAGCAGCAGGCGATCGACGTCGCGCGCGCGAGGGCCGCGCAGCAGCAGCTCCAGCACCGCGGAGGCGTCGACCACCTTCACCGGGCGTCGCGCTCCCGGCGGACCATCGCGGCGACGGACTCGCGCGTGCGCACCGGCTCGCGGGCCGACAGCCGCTCGAGCATCTGCGCCGGCGTGGGCCGGGCGGCGATCTGCCTCAGCTCCCGCAGCAGGTAGTCCGACAGCGACAGGCCCTCCTCGGCCGCACGTGCCTTGAGCGTCCGGTGGATCGGGTCCGGGACGTTTCGGATCTGGATCATCGTGCTCATGTGCAGAGCATGGATGCATGTGCAGCACATGTCAACGGCCGGGCGACCGCATTCCGGTGGCGTCCGGGGCGACCACGCCGGGCGTGCCGTAACCGCATGTAAGCCGGCTGCCCGCCGCGCACGCGTCAGGCGTAGCATGGGCGTGGCGCCGCATCGCGCGGCCCGCCCCGACCACCGCGATGTCCGACCTGCCCGTCCCCGCCGCCGCACCGGCCTCCCCCGGCCGACGGCGCGCGCTCGCGGCGGCCGCGGTGCCGCTGCTCGTCGCGGCCGGATGCGCGGGCCCCCGCTCGCCGGGCACCGCGAACGCGACGCGCCCGACCGGCGTCGCGTCGGCGGCGCGCCCCGCGCCCGGTCCGCTCCCGCCCGTCGCACCGATCGATCCCGTCCGCGCCGCGCTGCTCCTCGATCGCGTCGCCGGCGGCGCCTCGGCCTCGTCGATGCGCGCGCTCTCCGCCGCCGGCGAGGCGCGCTGGCTCGACGCGCAACTGCGGGCGGATGCGGCCGCGCCGCTGCCCGCGCCGGTCGCCGAGCGCATCGCCGCGATGTCGATCGTCCGCGAGCCGCTCGAGGACCGGCTCGCCGAGCTCGCGCGACGCCGCCGCGAATTCGCCACGCTCCCCACCGAGGCCGAGCGCGCCGACGCGCGCCGCGCCTACCAGCGCACCCTCGCCGAGCACGGCCGCGAGACCGCGTCGCGCTCGCTGCTGCGCCAGCTCTACTCGCCGACGCCGCTGCTCGAGCAGATGACCTGGTTCTGGTCGAACCACTTCAGCGTGTTCGGCGGCAAGGCCGATCTGCGCGCGGCCGTCGGCGACTTCGGGGAGCGCGCGATCCGCCCTCATGCGCTCGGCCGCTTCCGCGACCTGCTCGGCGCGGTGGCCCGGCACCCGGCGATGCTGCGGTACCTCGACAACGAGCGCAACGCGGCCGGCCGCCTCAACGAGAACTACGCGCGCGAGCTGCTCGAGCTGCACACGCTGGGCGTCGACGGCGGCTACGCGCAGGCCGACGTGCAGGAGCTCGCGCGCGTGCTGACCGGCGTGGGCATCGCCTATACGCCGGGCGAGCCGCCTATGCGACCCGCGCTGCGCGCGCACTACGTGCGCGAGGGCGCGTTCGAGTTCAACCCGGCGCGACACGACTTCGCCGACAAGCACGTGCTCGGGCGCACCATCCGCGGCCGCGGCCTCGACGAGCTCGACGAGGTGCTCGACCTGCTCGCCGCGCACCCGTCGACCGCGCGCCATGTCGCGCGCCGCCTCGCGCAGTTCATGGTGTCCGACACGCCCGGCGACGCGCTCGTCGCGCGCCTCGCCGACGCGTTCTCGGCGAGCGGCGGCGACGTGCCCGCGGTGCTGCGCGTGCTGTTCGCGTCGCCCGAGTTCGACGCCTCGCTCGGCGCGAAGTTCAAGGACCCGACGCGCTGGGTCGTCTCGGCGGTGCGCCTCGCGTGGGACGACGCGCCGATCGCCGACACCGCGCCGATGCTCGGCTGGCTCGCGCGGCTCGGCCAGCTGCCGTTCGGCCGGCCCACGCCCGACGGCTGGCCGCTCGACGAGGCGTCGTGGTCCGGCTCCGGACAGATGGCCGCGCGCTTCGAGATCGCGCGCGCGATCGGCGGCGGCGCGCCCGCGCTGTTCCGCGAGCCGGCCGCCGGCACGGTGCCGCCCGCGCCGCCCGCCGCGCGTCCGCCCGCCCCGCGCCTCGCCGGCGAGGTCTTCGACCTCGCGATCCGCCCGCGCGCCGCGCCCGCCACGCTCGACGCGCTCGCGCGCGCTTCGGGCGTGAGCGAGTGGAACGCGCTGCTGCTGTCGTCCCCCGAGTTCATGCGCCGATGAGGAGGCCGCGATGCACCGACGCACCCTGCTGACCGCCGCGCTCGCCGCGCCGCTCGCGGTCGGCACCCCGCGGCTGTGGGCCGCGCCCTCGGCCGACGCGCCGCGGCTGCTGCTGGTGTTCCTGCGCGGCGGCTACGACTGCGCGAGCCTGCTGGTGCCCGCGGCGAGCCCGTTCTACGCCGAGGCCCGGCCGACGATCGCGATCCCGCGACCCGGCGCCGCGGCGGACGCCGCGCTGCCGCTCGACGCCGACTGGGCGCTGCACCCGGCCACGCGCGACTCGCTGCACCGGCTTTGGCTCGAGCGCCAGCTCGCGTTCGTGCCCTTCGCCGGCACCGCCGACACCTCGCGCAGCCACTTCGAGACGCAGGACGGCATCGAGCTCGGGCTGGCCGACGGCCGCGGCGGCGATCGCCGCTCGGGCTTCCTGAACCGGCTCGCCGCCGCGATCGGCAGCGGCGTCGCACCGATCGCGTTCGCCGACCGGCTGCCGGTCGCGTTCCGCGGCGAGCTCGCGGTGCCGAACCTCGCGGTGCGCGGCGGCACGCCGCCCGGCGTCGCCGACCCGCGCCAGCGCGCGCTGCTCGGCGCGATGTACGCGGGCACCGCGCTCGAGCGGCCGGTCGCCGACGGCTTCGAGGTCCGCGACGCGGCGATGCGCGAGCTCGCCGAGCCGGCCGCGGCCGCCGAGCAGCGCGCCACCGGCCGCGACGCGCTCGCGCCCGGCGGCTTCGAGCAGGAGGCGCGCCGCATCGGCCGGCTGATGCGCGAGCGCTACGCGCTCGGCATGGTCGACGTCGGCGGCTGGGACACGCACGTCGCGCAGGCCGCGCCGCTCGCCACGCGCTTCGGCGAGCTCGGCCGCGGGCTCGTCGCGCTCGCCGACGCGCTCGGCCCGGCGTGGGAGCGCACGGTCGTCGTCGCGATCAGCGAGTTCGGCCGCACGTTCCGCGAGAACGGCAACCGCGGCACCGACCACGGCCACGGCACCGCGTTCGTCGTGCTCGGCGGCGCGGTCCGCGGCGGGCGCATCGCGGGCGAGCAGGTGCGCGTCGCGCGCGAGACGCTGCACCAGGATCGCGACCTGCCGGTGCTCAACGAGTACCGCGCGGTGCTCGGCGGGCTGTTCGTGCGGCTCCACGGCCTCGACGCGGCTCGGCTCGCCACGGTCTTCCCGGGCGTGGCGCCGGTGGACCTCGGGCTGGTCTGACGCGCGGACCGGCGAGGCGCCGCGCGGCGACGGCCGCGGCCGCCGTCAGTGCACCGCGCCGCGTGCCACGCCACGCGCGGACTTGACCGCGTACATCGCACGGTCCGCCGCCTCGAGCGCGACCGCCGCGCTGGCGGGCGGCCGATCGAACGTGGCGATCCCGCAGCTCGCCGTCACCGCGAAGCCGGCCCGCGCGAGCCGGAGGTCGATCGCCGACACCAGCGTGTCGCGGATCCGGTCGCTGTCGCGGGCGGTCGCGTTGCGCAGCAGCACGACGAACTCGTCGCCGCCGAGCCGCGCGGCCGCGTCCGACGCGCGCACCCGTGCGCTCAGCGTGTCCGAGACCAGGCGCAGCGCGAGGTCGCCGGCCGCGTGCCCCGCGGTGTCGTTGAGCGCCTTGAAGCGATCGAGGTCGATCAGCGCGATCGAGAACGTGCCGCCGTGGCGGCGCCGCACGTCGATCTCGGCCTCGAGCACCGCGTCGAACGCACGCCGGTTCGGCAACCCGGTGAGTGCATCCGTCGCGGCGCGCTGCTCGGAGGCCTGGTAATGCCGTCTCAGCGTGCGCGCGAGCGCGACCGCGAGCAGCGACGCCGCGAGCGCGACGCCGGTGTCGATCACGCGCGCCAGCGCCGGCTCCTGCCTCAGCGTCGTGCCGAGCGCCTGCAGCGCGATCGCGATCACGATCGACAGCGCGACGTCGGACCGGCGATCGCAGTGGAGCGCGACCGACGCGATCGGGAACACGTACAGCGACTGCAGCCGCACCGTCTCGCCGGTGAACACGTCGACCGCGAAGATCGCGCCCATCGCGGCGAGCGCGCCGAGCAGTGCCCGCCGGGGCGCGAGCCCGCCGGGGCGCAGCGCGCGGTCGATCCAGGCCGCGAGGCGATCGGAGGCCGGCACCCGTCCGCCCGCCGCCGGATGCACGTCGTCCGGGTCGAGGGGATGCTCGCTGCGACTCATGCCGGGTGCCTCCGCGCACGTTCCTTCGTCGGATCGTAGCGCGGTCGCGCCCGAACGGACACCCGAGGGCGCCGCGTCCGCTGTCCGACGGATCAGTCGTCCGCGATCGTGTTCCGCAGCACGCCCACCTTGTCGATCTCGATCTCCACCACGTCGCCCGCCTTCATCCACAGCGGCGGCGTGCGCTTGGCGCCGACCCCGCCCGGCGTGCCGGTGACGATCACGTCGCCCGGCTCGAGCGGCGCGACGCTCGACACGTAGGCGATCTGCCTGGCGATCGAGTGGATCATCATCTCGGTCGTCGCGCGCTGCAGCTCGGTGCCGTTCAGCCGCGTCACCAGCGTCATCGACGTGCCGAACGGGATCTCGTCGGCGGTCACCATCCACGGCCCGAGCGCGCCGCTGCGCCAGAAGTTCTTGCCCGGCGCGAACTGCGTGGTGTGCCGCTGCCAGTCGCGGATGCTGCCGTCGTTGAAGCACGCATAGCCGGCGATGTGGCGCGCGACGTCGGCCTGCGCGATGCGCCGCCCGCCCCGGCCGATCACCACCGCGATCTCGCCTTCGTAGTCGAACTGCACCGATTCGCGCGGCCGCAGCATCGGCTGGCCGTGGCCGGCCTGCGCGTCGGCCCAGCGCGTGAAGAACGTCGGCTGCTCGGTGACCTCGCGGCCGGTCTCCTTCACGTGCTCGTGGTAGTTGAGGCCGCAGCACCAGACCTTGCCCGGGTCGGGGATCGTCGGCAGGAACGCGATCGCGTCGAGCGCCGCGTCCGCCTTGCGGCCCGCGGCCCAGGCCGCGACCTTCGCGAGGCCGTCGGCCGCGAGCGCGGCCTTCAGCGTCGGGTACTGCGAGGTCGCGTCGATCACGCCGCCGTCGACCACCGGGCCCCACGCGGGGCGCCCGTTCAGGGTGAAGCTCGCCACTTTCATGTGCTGTCCTCTCGTGTGTGGGGGTGCGTCGCAGTCAGTCGAGCTTCACGCCCGCCTTCTTCACCACCGCGGCCCAGCGCTCGCGGTCAGCCTTCAGGAACGCGGCGAACTCGGCGGGCGTGTTGCCGGCCGGGTCGGCGGCGAAGCCGCGCCAGAGCTCGACGAAGTCCGGCGCCTTCGCGCCGCCCGCCACCGCGGCCGCGAGTTTCTCGCGGATCGGCGCCGGCGTCCCGGTCGGCGCGAACAATCCGATCCACGCGACCGGCTGGAACTCGGCGAGACCCAGCTCGGCGAAGGTCGGCACGTCGGGGAACAGCGGGTGCCGTCCGGCGCCGCTGATCGCGAGCAGCTTCAGCTTGCCGCCCTTCACGTTGCCGATCGCGGCCGGCAGCGCGTCGAACATCAGCTGCATCGTGCCGGCGAGCAGGTCCGCGTACGGGCTCGAGGTGTTGTAGGGCACGAAGCGGATCGGCGCGCCGGTCAGGCTCGAGAACCACTCGCCCGACAGGTGCGAGTAGGTGCCGATGCCCTGCGTGGCGGCCGACAGCGCGTCGGGGTTCGCCTTCGCGAACGCGACCAGCTCGCGGGCGTCCGAGGCCTTGACCGACGGGTGCGCGATCAGCCCGGTGCGCAGGGAGCCGACGAGGCTGACCGGCACGAAGTCGCGGTCGGCGTCGTAGGGCAGCTTCGAGTAGACGAGCGGCTGGATCGACAGCGTGCTGGTGAAGCCCATGTACAGCGTGTAGCCGTCGGCTGCCGACTTGGCCGCGAGGTCGGTGCCGATCTGCCCCGCCGCGCCGGGCCGGTTCTCGATCACCACCGGCTGGCCGAGCGCGGCCTGGATCTTGGGTGCGATCTGTCGCGCGTTGGTGTCGGGGCCGGTGCCGGCGGCGAAGGGCACGACGATGCGGATCGGCCGGTTCGGCCAGTCCGGCTGCGCGAGGGCGCGGCGCGGCCAGGGGGCCGCCGCGACGACGGGCGCGGCGAGCAGGCCGGTGGTGAGCCGGCGGCGGATCGGGGTCATCGGGGCGCTCCTCCTCGGTCGTGGCCGGCGTGGGCCGGCTCGTCTGTCGCGCCCAGGGCACGGGCGCGGCCGGGACGCGTGGACGGCACCGGCGATGCGATCCAGTGTCCGACGGACCCATCGAATTGTCAACATGCGAGAATTCATGCGAGGATCGACCGTCGAAACCCCGGCCGATCGAGCCGCCGGAATCGAACCGTGACAGGAACGAGGAGACCGCGATGACCCAGCCCCCCCTGCCCGGTGGCCCGCCCGAGCTGCGCTTCAGCCACTTCGGTTTCCACGTCCGCGACATCGCCGCGATGGAGCGCTTCTACGTCGACGTGCTCGGCCTCACCGTCACCGACCGCGGCGACCTCGGGGCGACGCAGCTGGTCTTCATGAGCCGCGATCCCGAGGAGCACCACCAGGTCGTGCTCGCGAGCGGCCGGCCGCCCGAGCCCGCGTTCAATCCGATCAACCAGATCTCGTTCCGCGTCGCCGACGTCGCCGCGCTGCGCGCGCTGAACCGCCGCCTGCAGGCGGCGGGGTCCGCGGACCTCGTCGCCGTCACCCACGGCAACGCGATCTCGATCTACTTCCGCGACCCCGAGGGCAACCGGCTCGAGGTCTTCTTCGACACGCCCTGGTACTGCACGCAGCCGCTGCGCGTGCCGGTCGACCTCGAGCAGCCCGACGGGGCGCTCCTCGCGCAGTCCGAGGCGCTCGCCCGCGCGCAGCCGGACTTCGAGCCGCGCGCGGCCTGGGTCGAGCGCATGCGCGCGAAGATGCGCAGGCCCTGACGTGGCCGACGCCCGTCCGCTCGACTGCGAGGTGGCGATCCTCGGCCTCGGCCCGGTCGGCGCGACGCTCGCGAACCGGCTCGGCGCCGCCGGCCTGGACGTCGTCGTCGTCGAGCGCGACACCGACATCTGGCCGCTGCCGCGCGCGATCCACTTCGACGGCGAGGTGATGCGCGTGTTCCAGTCGCTCGGACTGCGCGCCGAGGTCGAGGCGATCTCTCGACCCGGCCTCAAGGGCATGCACTTCGTCAACGCCGACGACCGGGTGCTGATGGTCCGCGGCGGCACCGCGGCCGAGGGGCCGCAGGGCTGCGCGAACAACCACTACTTCCACCAGCCCGAGCTCGAGGCGGTGCTGCGCCGCGGGCTCGCGCGCTATCCGAACGTGCGCGTCCTCGCGGGCCGCGAGGTCGTGTCGATCGACGCGTCGTCCGACGGCGTGCGGCTCGCGCTCGACGACCGCGACGGCCCCGCCGAGGTCCGGGCGCGCTGGCTGGTGGGCTGCGACGGCGGCCGCTCGCCCACGCGGCGCGCGATCGGCGCGACGCTGGAGGACCTCGGCCTGCACCAGCCCTGGGTGGTGTTCGATGCGATCGTCGAGCGCGACGACCACGGCCTGCCCGACCACACGGTCCAGCGCTGCGATCCGGCGCGCCCGATGACGATCTGCAACGTGACCGGCCGGCGCCGCCGCTGGGAGATCATGCTGATGCCGGGCGACGACCCGCAGACCATCGGCCGTCCCGAGCACGTCTGGCCGATGATCGCGCGCTGGGTGACGCCCACGACCGCGCGGCTCGAGCGCAGCGCGGTCTACACCTTCCACTCGGTGGTCGCGCACGGCTGGCGGCGCGGCCGGCTGCTGATCGCGGGCGACGCCGCGCACCAGACGCCGCCGTTCCTCGGCCAGGGCCTGTGCGCCGGCATCCGCGACTGCGCGAACCTCGCGTGGAAGCTCGCACGCGTCGTGCGCGGCGCCGCGCCCGAGTCGCTGCTCGACACCTACGAGCCCGAGCGCCTGCCGCACGTGAAGGCCTTCATCGAGCTCGCGGTGCGGCTCGGTGCCGTCATCCAGGCGACCGACCCGAAGGTCGCCGCGGAGCGCGACGCGCGCTTCCTCGCCGGCGAGGCGACGGTCTTCGAGTATCCGCAGCCCGGGCTCGGGCCGGGGCTGCACGCGGGCCCGCTCGGCGGCACGCTGTTCCCGCAGCCGCGGCTCGCCGACGGCCGCCTGCTCGACGGGGTGATCGGCGACGCGTTCGCGGTGCTCGGCGACGCCGACGCGATCGACGCGGCGGACGCCGCGACCCGCGCCCGCTGGGCCGCGGCCGGTGCCGTCGTGCTGCGCGACCCGGGCGACGCGGTGGCGGCCTGGTGGCGTGCGCGCGGCATGCGAGCCGTGGTGCTGCGACCCGACCGCTACCTGCTCGGCGCCGCATCCGACGCGGCGGGCCTCGCCGCGGTGTCGGCGTCGATGCCCGACGCGG
>Ga0315899_10005862_pt1 | contig 13229 bp, 11 predicted proteins | sample LakEriMetagenome_2_FD_203518 | JGI IMG/M metagenome (GOLD analysis project Ga0315899, IMG submission 203518) | Freshwater fungal communities from buoy surface, Lake Erie, Ohio, United States - Buoy 4 MA112 | ecosystem: Environmental > Aquatic > Freshwater > Lake | place: USA: Lake Erie, Ohio...
ATTTTTATCAATAATCAAAGGGATAATGGATAAAAACCTTTGTAAATTGTTACACAAAACTTCAGGAAAGGGCTTTTTTCAACATCCTTTCGATTCGGGCTTCCAGCGACTCGTTGCTCATTTGTTCACGCAAGCGGTCTACCATGATGGGAAAAGAAAAGGGGGTGGGTTTGGGCGGAAAGGTAACCCTGATTTTTTGACCCTGTATGCGTTGCAATGCCGCACGCAAACGATGTTCTTCCAATTGATTGTAGAGCACTTCTTCTTCGGCCTGACGCAGCAATAAATTGTCGGAATCGTATTCTTTAAAAACCTCAAAGAACAATCTGGCATTGGCCTGCAGGTGTCTTCCTTTGACGGGTTTTTCTGCGGTACCCTTAAAAACCAACCCGCTGATGCGCGCGATATCACTAAATCTTCGGCGGCACATTTCGGTATAATTGGTGCTGCTATAGATGTCTGCAATCAGGTTTTGGGTATTGAAAACATCTTCTTCCAGTGCGGCTTCCCAGGGTATCGGCTCCGGACAAAGTAATTCAAAGCCATAATCATTCATGGCAATGCTGAAAGAGGCAGGTTTAATCTGCCCAAGCCGATACGCCAGTAACATGGCCATGCCTTCGTTTACCATCCTTCCCTCAAAGGGAAAAACAAAGAGATGAAACCCCTCCTGACTTTCAAAAAGTTCTATTAGCAGTTCATCATTGGCAGGAATGTGGCTCCGCTCCTGTTGTAATTCAAACAAGGGTTTCAGGGTTTTTACCTCCTCATCCACAGGGAGGTCATGGGTTTCTATTTTTTGACGCAGGGCAAAACTCAACTCGCTGGTAAGACTCATACGTCCACCCTGCCAGCTGGGAAAGAGACCCTTGTTTTTGGTGCTTTTTCTCACCAATGCCATATTGCCTTCCAGTTTGATAAATTCCAGCATTCTGCCGGCAAACACAAATACATCGCCCTCTTTGAGCTTACTGATAAAATACTCTTCGATGGTACCCAGTCGGGAACCACCCAGCAATTTCACAAATACACTATTATCACCGGCAATGGTGCCGATAGACATGCGGTGCTGCATGGCAATGCGCCTGCTGACCACCTTGTAGCAGCCGTTTTCATCCACAATCACTTTGTGAAAATCATCGTACTGCTGCAGCCCGGAACCGCCTGTAGTGATAAAGGACAGCATCCACTGCCACTCATCCCGGGTAAGGGTTTCAAAGGCATGGGTTTGAATCACCTCCTGATATAGATTTTCGGGGAAAAACCCTTCAGAAACCGCCAAGGTGGTGAGGTACTGTATCAGCACATCCATGGCCCTGATGACCGGCACACGGGTTTCTACCCTGCCTTCTGCCACCGCGGTTTTGAGGGCAGCCGCTTCAAGGAGTTCCATGCTATGGGTGGGCACAAACCAGATATGGCTGGTCTCGCCGGGCCTGTGGCCACTTCTTCCGGCACGCTGCACGAATCGGGCAACACCTTTGGGACTGCCAATCTGTATAACGGTATCTACAGGCCTAAAATCCACACCCAAATCCAAACTGCTGGTACAAACCACGGCTTTCAACAACCCACTGTGCAGACTCTCTTCCACCCAGTCACGAACCTCTCTGGTCAAACTTCCGTGGTGTATGGCCATTCGGCCGGCCAGCTCCGGCCGGGCTTCCAAAAGCCGCTGATACCAGATTTCACTTTGGCTGCGGGTGTTCGTAAAAATCAGGCAAGTGTTTGAGTTTTCAATAACGGGTATCACCTTTTCCAACATGGATATTCCCAGATGTCCTGCCCATGGCAGCGTTTCAATGGTATCCGGGAAAACCGTGTGTATGTTAGGTCTTTTTGTTATTGTACTTTGTACAATAACAGTTTGAGCCGGTGGTGGTAACAAAACCCTGGCAGCTTCATCAAGATTGCCGATGGTAGCGCTGATACCCCATACTTTCAGTTTTGGTTGCAAGGCACGAAGGCGGCTCAACGCCAGCTCCACCTGAACACCGCGCTTGCTTCCCAACAATTCATGCCATTCATCCACAACAACCGCGGCCAAGTTGCTAAAAACTTCGCTGTATCCTTTGGAAGCCAGCATCACGTGCAGACTCTCGGGTGTGGTCACCAGGCACTGGGGCATGTTTCTTTTTTGTCTTCCCCTTTCGGCAGGGTCGGTATCTCCGTTTCGCAGCCCCACATTCCATCCGATACTGAGCTCATCCGCTGCCGATTGAATGGCCATGCAAATGTCTGTGCTCAAGGCCTTCAGCGGTGTAATCCACAGCAGGTATAATCCTTTTTTATGGCTGACACTAACCTTGTGTTCCAGCATGGCGGGCAGGGCCAGTGCATAGGTTTTACCGCTGCCTGTGGGAGCATTCAACAATCCGCTTTTTCCCGACCAAAAGGCATCGGCGCATTGCTGTTGAAACGGAAAACACTCCCAGTTCTTTTTTTTGAACCACCGTTGGTACAGCGAAAGTATGTCAGGTTCTGTGCTCAGGGTGAATGATTTTATCAATCAACAACAGTCAGCCCCATCAGGTTTTATTTTTATACAATTATGCGTTAATTTGAATCAACAATTGTGTATGAAAAAACTACTGCTACTAACATTGGTTGTCATGCTGGGATACGCTCAGTCAAAGGCACAAACAGGTAAATCTCAAGTGGTGCGTGTGAATGCTGTTGCAAATGCCAATGGAACCATCACCCTGAAATGGCCTGCTGAAACCTGGTCGGGAACCTTTGAAATTGCCCGAAGGGCGCTGGGCACCGTTTCCTGGAATACAGCTGCAAGTGTGGCAGGATCAAGCAGTTCTTGGACTGACAATACCGTTAAGAAAGGGGAAGCGTTCGAATATCTCGTGGCCAAGGCCAGCGGTGGCAGCAACTCGGCATTGGGTTATATATGGGCAGGCAATACGCTCCCTGAAACACCCGGTCTTGGGGGGATCATTGTGCTGGTTGACAGCGCCTATCTAAAAGCACTATCCACTGAAATGGTGGCTTTGCAACAGCAACTCAAGGAAGAAGGATGGATTGTTTCTTCCATTTCTGCCGGTAGAGGCGAAAGTCCGCAAACCGTAAGAAACCGCATCATAGCAGAATACAATCGCCGCAAAGGCGCCGTGAAAACCCTGCTCATCATTGGGCATGTTCCTGTGCCATATAGCGGAAATTACCTGGCTGCAACGGGACAAGTTTACCCGCCTGACGGACACCCTGATCATGCCGGGGCTTGGCCTGCAGACGGATACTACGGGGATATGGATGGGGTTTGGACGGATGCTAGCGTCACTAATACCGTAGGCTCACAAACCCGCAACCACAACATTCCCGGAGACGGAAAATTTGATCAGACGAAACTTCCCGGAACCGTTGAGCTTGAGGTGGGCCGTGTGGATCTGTTCAACATGCCGGCATTCAGCAACAATGACACCTTGCTGGTGCGTAAATACCTGCGCCGCAACATGCTGTGGCGTACCAATCGCCTCACCACAGTGGAAAGGGCACTGATTGACGACAATTTCGGAACCCTGAACCTTTCCAGCACTGCATTTCAAAACTTCTCCTGCATGTTTACTACAGACAGTATTTACGAAAACCGCGATTACATTTCAACGCAGAAAAACAGCCCTTACCTATGGAGTTATGGCTGCGGAGGGGGCTCCAACACCTCCTGCGGGGGCATTGGCACCACGTCGAGTTTTGTGGCAGATTCCATGCAGAATATTTTTACCATGTTGGCAGGGTCTTATTTTGGCGACTGGGATCAGCAAAACAACATTTTGAGGGCTCCGCTTTGCAACAGCGCACTTAGCAGCGCATGGGGCGGCATTCCCAAATGGTATGTGCATCACATGGCCCTGGGAAGAAACATCGGTTATGGAGCAAAGTTATCCATGAACAATGTGACTGATTACTGGAATGGCGGATTTAACCTGAGCGATAATAAAGTGCATATTGCACTGCTGGGCGACCCAACCTTAAAAATGCGGCACGTGGCACCGGTTAAAAAACTAACGGCCGTTAGCCAAAGTAATTATGTAAAATTAAGCTGGAGCAAGGCGCTGGGTAAGCATGACGGATATGCTGTTTATCGCTATGATACTGTCGAAAACACCTATTACAGGGTCAATAAGAACTACATTATTAAAGATACCTTCTACAACGATAGCAGCAATTATTTCAATGGCCGAAATACCTACACCGTGAGGCCCATACGTCTGGAAACCACCGCTTCCGGTACCTGGTACAACCTCGGGGCCGGGCCTTTTGTATCGCTGAATCATACCAACGGCAGAAAAGTACTCTCAGCGCAGTTAATGGGTATTAGTATACACCCCAATCCCGGGCATGCTGAGGTAACGGTAAGTCTGGCAAGCCCGGCCGACCATGGTTGGCTGGTTACCCTCACCGATTTAACAGGAAGGGTACTGGTAAAACAAGAAATGAAAGCAGGCAGCAAATCTCTGAACATCCATACTGAAGGGCTACCGCAGGGTTGCTACATGGTACTTGTGAGCCACCACGGACAATTTGTTGCAGCCGACAAGTGGATTAAAAACTAATAAGCCGTCTGACCGGCTTTGATTTGCCGGGATTCAATATTTAAAACGCGGCAGCTCTCCTACAGCGGGAAGGTTGAACTAACTTTGCGCTTCATTCATGAAGGAGTTGCTGGCCCTCAATATCTATTTTAAGCGTTATGCAGGCAAGATGCTTTTTGGCATATTCTGCATCGTGCTCAGCAACATGGTGGGGGTATACGTTGCTGTTTTTGTTCGTGAGGGACTCAACGAGGCCGTAGTGCACCGACAAACTGCAGCCGGCCTGGGAGGCGAAGCCCTAATGGGCGCTGTATATGGCGCTGCAGCCGGATTTGTGATATTGCTTTTGATGGCTGCCGCATTGAAAGGGCTATTCATGTATCTGATGCGACAAAGCATTGTGGTGGTGAGCCGACAGGTAGAATTTGACCTAAAAAACGATGTTTACCGTCATTATCAGCAGCTGGACACTGCCTTCTACCGCGCTCATTTTACCGGCGATATGATGGCGCGTATTGGCGAGGATGTAAGCAACGTTAGGATGTATGTAGGGCCTGCGGTAATGTACTTTGCCAATATCATCTTCACGTTTATCACGGTCATTTCTCAAATGTTGCTGGTAAACACCCCGTTAACCCTGTGGGTACTGATACCGCTGCCCTTTCTGAGTTACAGCATTTACCACGTCAGTAAAATCATCAACCGCAGAAATACCGATATTCAAAATCAGCTGAGTGTGCTTACCACGGGTGCTCAGGAAACTTTCGCCGGCATTCGTGTTATTAAATCCTTTGGGGCAGAAGCTGCCTTTTTATCAGATTTTTCCTCTAAAACAGGAGAATACAAACGGCTGAACCTTCGTCTGGCGCTGGTAAACAGTCTGTTTTTCCCATTAATGATATTACTGGTGGGCATCAGCACACTGATGGTGTTGTACCTGGGCGGAAAGGCGGTAGAGGCGGGCACTTTCAGTGCAGGAAATATTGCTGAATTTATTTTGTACCTGAATATGCTGATATGGCCCGTAGCCAGCCTGGGCTGGACCACCGCACTGGTGCAAAAGGCAGCAGCCAGCCAAAAACGAATTAATGAGTTTCTGGATTATCCTGTGGAAGCGGATTCAACCCATTTACCACCATTTCAATTTCAAGATCGCATACATCTGCAGGATGTCGGATTCACCTATCCCGGAGCAATCAAACCTGCCCTAAGTAACCTAAATCTGGTCATTCCCAAAGGCAGCATACTGGGCATTACGGGAAAAACCGGATGTGGCAAGACCACCCTGGCCCAGCTGCTAACAGGTCAGTCAATTCCCAATACCGGTAAAATCCTGTATGATGATGCGCAACCACAGGCCTTCTCTCGCAAAGATTTCAACAGGCACGTTGCCTATGTTCCCCAGGATGTGTTTTTATTCAGCGACACCCTGGCAGAAAACATCGCTTTCGGACTTGCGGAAGGTGAGGCAACAGACGAAAAAGTGTTGGCTGCTGCCATGATGGCCGGCCTGGGAAGGGATATAGCACAATTCCCTTTGGGGCTAAAAACCATGTTGGGGGAAAGGGGGGTATTGCTATCCGGCGGACAAAAACAAAGGGTTTCTATAGCCAGGGCACTAATCAAAGAGGCCGAATTGTATATTTTTGATGACTGCCTCAGTGCCGTAGATGCAGATACCGAGCGTGAGATCATACAATCCCTCACCCAAAAGTTACGAGGCAAAACCGCCATTATCATCAGCCATCGGCTGGCATCACTGCAGGAAGCCCATCAGATAATACTGCTTGAGGAAGGCAAGATTGCAGAATCAGGAACATTTGCAGAACTTATCCGGGCTGGCGGCAGCTTCTCTGAATTATACCAATTACAAAGCAACACCAACTAGTTTTGTAAAGAAATCGCAAGATAATTTTTAGCGGAAAAATAATTTTGAAATCTCGATTTCATTCCCATACTTTTGTCATAAGTACTTGAAAATAAGGAGATATACAATATATGGGAGAAGACTACCGCAACGACCAAGAAGAAATTTTTTCAAAACGAATCAGAGCAGGCAAACGAACCTATTTTTTTGATGTAAAGTCAACCAGAAACAGCGATTATTACATCACCATCACGGAGAGCAAGCGCAGTAAATTTGATGACGGCAACTTCATCAAGACGAAGATTCATCTTTACAAAGAGGATTTTCACAAATTCAGGGATGCGCTCCATGAGACAATAGGTCACGTAAAAACCAACCTGCTGCCTGAATATGATTTTGACGAATACCTGAGCAGGGATTCGGAAGAGCCGAGAGACAGCGAATAATTCATTGTCCCGGTAGAATGATTGGATGCCTGCGGGTGCCCTGTCGCTCTATTTTGTGCATCTTTGCAGTCATGTTTAAGAAAATTGCCTTGTACGGCCTGGCCTATGGGTCAGCAGCCACCGCTATGCATCTTACCTACTGGTACCGTGATTTGTACCTGACCTCATCATTTGGTGCTGTGCTGCCTTTGCTGGGAAATGTGGTTTTTACCGCCCTGGCTGTTTGGCAGTTTCTGAAACACCTGAAAAAAGATTCCGCAACCCCGGTCAACCTGGGAAAGGCCCTCTTTGGCAGTCTACTCACCTCTATGATGGTGGCCATGTGTACCATTGGAGGTCTGCAACACGTATTGAAAAATGAGCCGGGTAAAATACAGGCGTATGTGGCGGTGGCTATGAAACACCAGACAGCCCGAATTGAAAAAGAGGTGAAAAAAGTAGAGCAGGCGGCAAAAATCGAGGAGGCAAAAGCCTACATCAGCAAACAGCTGGACCCCATTTCCATCAGTGTTTCACAATTACAGATGTGCTTGAGCACGGGTGTAGTAATCGCCTTGCTGGTGTTTGTGCGCAGCGGCAAAAATGCATGAGAAAAATACTGGGTAAAATATGGCTGGGCTGGGCCGGACTGTGGTTCGCGTCGATTTTTTTGGCCATGTGGCCCCTTTTCTATTTGTTTTTATCATTTAAAAGAACCTATCCGCTGGCGCATAGGTTGAGAAGGGCATGGGGCGTAGTTACATGTGTGCCCGCCGGCCTGATTCCTGTCATCTCCCGGGAGGGAAAAATACCGGCAGGAAGAAAAATTATCTATTGTGCCAACCACTGCAGCTACCTCGACATCCTGACCTGTGGAACCTATTTGCCTGGTTTCAATTTTTTTATGGCCAAAATGGAATTGAGCAAAGTTCCGCTGTTTCGCAAATGGTTTGATACACTGGATGTGCCTGTTAAACGTGAAAGTCTTCGCAGTTCACATACTGCTTTTCACCTGGCGGCCGAAAAAATGCGCGGTGGCGCCCACATGATTATTTTCCCCGAAGGAAAAATCCCCCCCGACACCCCTAAACTGCACAAATTTAAGCCCGGTGCCTTCCGGCTTGCCATTGAGCAGGAAGCCGTGATAATTCCCGTAACTTTGCCTGACAATCACAAAAGAATGGATGTATATGCATGGATTGCTTTCCCCGGGCTCATGCGGATAAATATCCACGAAGCCATCGATACGCGAGGAATGAGTGCTGAAGATGCAGGCAAACTGGAACAGGCCGTTTTTGAAGTGATGGAAAATAATCTGAAGAAAAGGAACGTTTACGCATGAAAATAACCCCCGAAAAAGTACAGGAACTGGCGGCTTTGTCGCGCCTTAGGTTTGAAGGTGAGGCCGCCGAAAAAATGCGTCAGGATCTGGAAAACATCCTGGAGATGTGCGAAAAACTGAATGAGGTAAACACTGACGATGTGGAGCCCCTCATTTACATGACCGATAGGGTTAACAACCTTAGGGATGATAAAGTGGCACAGGAGATATCCCATGAAGAGGCCCTGAAAAATGCCCCCAAAAAAGACAGTGATTTCTTCCGTGTGCCCAAGGTAATCGGACAAACAGACTGATGGCTGAAAACGCACTCATATCCCTCAGTGGCATTCAGAAACGCTACGAACTGGGTGAACAGATTGTATATGCCCTGCGTGAAATAAACCTGGAAATACAACGCGGGGAATATGCAGCCCTGATGGGCCCCAGCGGCTCCGGGAAAAGTACACTGATGAACATCATCGGCTGCCTCGATACGCCCACTGCAGGAACATACATTCTCAACGGGAAAGAAGTGAGCAGCATGACGGATGGTGAGCTCAGCCATATTCGCAACCAGGAAATTGGATTTGTGTTTCAAACTTTCAATCTGCTAAACCGGCTTACAGCACTGGATAATGTAGCGCTCCCCCTGGTGTATGCGGGTGTTGGAAAAAAAGAACGTACAGAACGCGCAAAATCGGCGCTGAACGATGTGGGGCTTGGAGACCGCATGAGCCATAAACCCAACGAGCTGAGCGGAGGACAAAGACAACGGGTGGCAGTAGCCAGATCCCTCATCAACAACCCAAGCATACTGCTTGCAGACGAACCCACCGGTAACCTCGATACCAATACCAGTAAAGAGATTATGGCCTTGTTTGACGAGATTCATGCGCGGGGAAATACCATCATTCTGGTTACCCATGAAGAAGATATCGCACGCTATGCCAAACGCATGGTGCGGGTGCGGGATGGCGTGATCGAAAAAACAGGTGCTTAACGAATAATCAAAAATTCTACCCTTCGGTTCAGCGCCCTTCCTTCCTCCGTTTCATTGTCTTCAAGGGGTTCTGTATCGCCTTTGCCTGCAAACTTCATACGGTCGGTAGCCACATCTTTCCCGGCCAGATAATCGTAAACTGCGCGGCTTCGCTTCACCGATAAGGAAAGGTTATCTTTCGGCTCCCCCTGATTGTCTGTATGCCCGATAATTTCCAGTCTCCATGTAGGGTTGGCCTGCAATTGCTCTGCTAAGCTATCCAGCGCGGAATATGATTCCGGCAACAATCGAGCACTTCCACTGCCAAACTGAACATCTCTAAGCACAAACAGGTCTCGGGTTTCCATTCCCTCCGTAAATAACGAATCCGGCACACAATCCTCGACATTACAAGCACAGTTAACACCGGCGGGTTTTTCTGTAAGAACAGGATTTCGGAAATAGTAGTACACCTCACCATTGGTGGCACCATTGAAGATGGAATCAAGCGGCCAGAACCGTGTACTGTCTTTGCTGCTGAACTGACCTATATAAACGTATTTTTCGAAACCTGTTGACCTAAATGAACCCATAATGGTCATCCATGAATCGCGCAGCGCCACAGGCGTCTGATAAACGGTTCTAATTTTTGTGGGAACCGGCGAAAGTACTTCCCTTGTGGGTACAATCTGAAAAAGCTTATCATGAAACACTGCGCCAATATGGTTTATGGCGTAATTATTATCCGATTTTAGTTTAACCTGAAAACGAAAACAGTAGGTTTTGCCTGGCTGCAAGGGTTTTTTTAATGTGCCCTGAATGACCTCATAGTTGGAACCTGCAGCACGAAAGCCCATGAACTGCTGCCCGAATTCCCGAAAATAATCCGGCGATTCATTGCCCACTCCCCAACCCCTGACCATGCCATTATAGAAATACAACTTGCCCACACCCCCGTCTTTTTTTACGGTATTAAAACTGGGATTAAGAATTAGGTTTTGCTCCTCAGGAATCAGCTCACCATTTAAACCCACCCAAACCTTCAATTCGGGGAAAAGGGACTGTATCTTTCCGTCACTCCAAATCACATTTTCACGCTGTGCTGGTTTATTCTCTGTGGACACAGACTGTGAATTGATTCCAATTACACCTAAAATCGGCCTTGATGCCTGTGGATCATACGGTTTTTCCTTTTGCAAATCCAGTTCAAAACCCGGTTGCACTTTGGAAAACTTGCGATGGGTTCTTCCATCCGAAATGGTAATATTGAATGACCCGTCTTCCTCGCCTTCAACCACAACAGAATCATTACCCATGCGGTTGTAGCCGCTATCGAGGGGCTTTACTTTTATCCATTGATCGCGCCTAAAGGTAATTACCGCAACCGGCTTGCCGTCTTCATTGTACCACGTCCAGTTTCCATCCCGAAAGGAGCCCCCGTCCTCTACCCGATATTCACCCGATTTGTATTTTTTCCCATCATCATTGGTAAATATCCAGCTACCCTTGCGGTACTCCTGAACCATAAATCCGCCATACGAGGCCTTTACCTTCTGTGTGCAAAGTATTCCTGTGGCTGTGCCGCCATCAAGCTGTACGCTTACTTTTTTACACTGCCCGTGTGCTTTTTGTGCAGTAAAGCACAAACCGACGAACATGACCCATACTGTGCGTTTAAGGATATTTTTCACGTTATAAAAGCCCTTATCAAAAGGCCGTGCCCTGTATTAACGTGAATATACGGAATTTTCTTTACAATTCCAAATAAAAAGGACCTATTTCTTCCGAAAACCCAGACTTACACCATTGATGCAGTAGCGAAGTCCGGTGGGTTGTCCATATCCATCATTGAAAACATGACCCAAGTGTCCGCCACAGCGAGCGCAAACCACTTCCGTGCGAATCATGTTATGGCTGTAATCAGCAATTTCCTTCACTTTGCTTTTATCGATGGATTCATAAAAGCTGGGCCAGCCGCAGCCGGCATCGAATTTGGTTTCACTGCGAAAAAGCTCGTTGCCACAACCCTTACACACATAGGTTCCGCTGTCCCAAACCTGCTCAAATGGGCTGCTAAATGGCCTTTCGGTTCCTTTTTGCCTCAAAACCCGGTATTCCTCCGGTGTTAAGCGTTGTTTCCATTCTTCTTCGGTTGCAGGAACCGGCAATAATGTATCGGAGGGTATGTTTTGCATGGCAGTCTGGCTGATTGAAGCAGAATTTTTCCCTGATCCACAGGCCCACAGCAATAAGACTACCGCTATGAAAGGAAATTTTCGCATACTTCAGTAATTGCAAAATTAACACCGTTCTGCAGCGAAAGGTTTTTGCGCAGACAGGATTAACTTTGTAAATATTTTGAATTATTTCGCCCATTATTATTTCGATTATTTGCCGGGAGCCGTTCACCACAACCTGGGATTGCTAACCCCTGATTTTGTGCGCAATTTTCTTCCCGGTAATCGCTTACAGCCCGATAAGTTTACACCGTCTCTGCATCCTGAAACGGAAGCCCTGCACCAGGGTGCACTGAAACATCTGCATAGAGACAAACGCTTCCACCAATCTACATTTTTCAAGGAGGTTACCCCGGAAATCAGCACCCTGATAAAACCTGTATTTCACCAACACCATATTCCCCGAACCTGGTTTGCTGCCCATCTCATTGCCGAATTGATGATTGACAGGGTGTTAATCAAGCAGGAATCCGAATTGATGGCCCGCTTTTACTCAGAATTGCAGCAAACCCGGGCAGATGTGCTGGATGCCTATTTTGTGGCCCTGGGAATGGATGGTGCAGATGTATTCCGTGAGCGATTGAATCGCTTTTGCGAATTGCGTTATCTGATGCAGTATGTACACAACCCTGCCTTTGCCTTTTCGCTAAGCCGTATTTATCAGTATGCCGGTGTAAGTGCCGAGTGGACGGATGCACAGTCAAGCGGTGTACAATCAGTTTTAGATGAGGCAGAAAGTCTTATTTTTGTGAAGATGCCTCAATTGATGGAGGAAATGAAATGAGACTATTGGGTTTGCTTGGGATGCTGATTTACGTTTTTAGTCTTTCGGCACAAAGCAGTCGTAAATATGTTAACGAGTTTATGTATGTGGGTGCGGGAGCCCGGCAGTTTGGCATGGGTAAAACCGGCGCAGCATCAACCTCTGATGTATACAGTACCTATTGGAATCCGGCCGGACTGGCAGAGCAATCCGACAAAATTCAGGTGGGGTTCATGCACAATTTTTACTTTCAGAATATTGCCAATTTCGATTACCTGACCCTGGGAATACAGGCCTCTAAAAATAAGGTTTTTGGTTTTTCTATGCTTCGGTTTGGCGTGGATGGAATACTCAACACCCTGGACTTGATACGCAATGGCGAAATTAACTATGACCGCGTTACCACTTTTTCAGCCGCCGATTATGCGTTTATGGGCAGCTACGCTCAGCAAACAAGGCCGGTGAGATCCAGCAACACCCTTGTAAGCTGGGGAGGCAATGTTAAAATTATTCACCGCAAGGTGGGTGAATTTGCTACGGCCTGGGGGTTTGGACTCGATGCAGGGTTTAAAATTCGCGACTACAAGGGGAAATGGGGATTTGGAGTCAATGCCCGAGACATAACCACCACCTTTAACAGCTGGAATTTCACGTTCACCAATAACCAGAAAGATATATTGTTTCTTACCGGAAATACCATTCCCAAAAACAGTCTGGAACTGGCTTTACCCCGTTTCAGCACCGGTGGTTTTTATCGGTTTAACCGCAACAAATTTGAACTGCTGGGTGAAGCCAATCTGGAAATCACCACTGACGGTGAAAGAAACACATTAATCAAAACCGGATTGATCAGTGCTGACCCCCGCCTGGGCATTGAAGCCGGTATCAAAGAAGAAACCAAAAAATTCCGACTGATGGTAAGGGCCGGTGTATCGCAGTTTCAGCGTGAAACACGAAGCAACGGCAGCTACGGAATAACCATGCAGCCCAGCACCGGCATTGGTGTAGAAATTGACCGGCTAAGACTGGATTATGCGCTGGCCGGCTTTGGTGCTTCCGGAACCGGATTGTACAGCAACGTTATTTCGTTGAACAT
>Ga0315899_10005863_pt1 | contig 13227 bp, 9 predicted proteins | sample LakEriMetagenome_2_FD_203518 | JGI IMG/M metagenome (GOLD analysis project Ga0315899, IMG submission 203518) | Freshwater fungal communities from buoy surface, Lake Erie, Ohio, United States - Buoy 4 MA112 | ecosystem: Environmental > Aquatic > Freshwater > Lake | place: USA: Lake Erie, Ohio...
GCGTTAGCGGCCAGTCGAAAAAACAGCTCAGGTATGTCCTGAGAAAAAACAGTTTTTTCGAAAAAACAGTTTTTTCGACTGGACATTCAGGTATGTCCGGTCCTGATGCATGTATATATATATATATGTATATATTTCGTCCTAATTACGTCCACCCATTAGGTTTCCCATGTAAAGTGATAGGAAATTTGCACAAATTTTTTACATGTTAAAAAAAAGGCCCACCAATGGTCAGCCCCTTGTACCGCCTTTAACATTTCCATCAGTTTTACGTGGGATATTTTTTTAAAAAAAAGTTTTACATGGGAGATTTTTTTTTGAAACATTTCCATCAGTTTTTACATGGGAGATTTGTTTTCAAGGACCCTCCTTTCAACGGCTTAAGAACGTGACACTTATATATAACTAAATAATTATTAATTATATACATATATTAATATCACACCATACCCCCCCTTATTTATAATGATGTCCTGTTTTGATCTTAATAATGATGTCAAGTCAATCATCGCCAAGCACTGAATAAATGACATACGTATATAGGTACACACACACACACACACACACACACACACACACACAGAGCAGGATGCGAGTGTGGTACGCGGCATTTTCGAGACACCATCAGCCTGAACCCCAAATCCTCAATCCTAAAACTAAACTGTGCAGTAAGCTGGAGCTGAAGCGGCTCTCAGGCGAAACGAATCTGGACCTAAACCGAAAGGGAATCTCGCTCAAGGAGCGACTGGCGCTCAAAAAGTACTTGGAGGAGCTGCGCAAGGCAGTGTCGGCAGTGGAGCAAGTCAACAGCACCGCATTCTTGTGCCCCATGCTCATCAGCCTAGGCGCGTGACGTCTCAAATGTACTCTCCACCGACTTTACATAGTATATACACTAGGACGCTGACTTTCCAAAACTTGCTTCAGGCGCATGGAAAGACCTTGTGCGTGCTCTCCACCGCATTCTCCATGGCAGCAGCCTCCTCTGCCTCAACGGCACAAAACCTGCCAAGGAAGATGAAGGGGAGGGGTGGGTAGAAAGTGCGACGGAGTCTACACCCAGGCGGGTAGTCATTGACGCAGTGTTGACAACGGGGAAGGACCACATTTTGAAGCGGAAAGATTTTCCGTTGTCTGAGATTGCGGGTGACTGCCAGCGTTTCTGTGCGAGAGCACGCACACTGCTCGGAGCACAGGCTCTCGGTACGTGCCAGCATGAAAATGTCACTTCTACCGCAATGGTATGCCCGAGCTGTCTTCGCTGCACAGCGCACGGCAACAGCTGCAAGTTCCATTCCAACGGGCGAGTGGGAGCGACCGAGTGCGGCTGTGGCACTGGTGACGCAGGTTGTAGCAAGTGCGGTCTGTGCAAGTTTTGTCAAGAAGCAGAGCTTGGACCTGCAAAAACAACGCCGGACTCTTGGGCTGGGAGGAATGCTGCTGCCCTGTCAGCACTCATGCAGGCGTTGAAACTTGAGCACTTTCCCAGCCGGACGCCTGGTGCTATACCCCTGATCAAGGCGCAGGACACGCGGCGCATCGATATGCAGAAGGAGACAGGCGACCCCCTGCAGATCAACGAGATTACGCTCCATTTCATTGCGCTCAGGCTGCCCCCACATGTGCGCGCTGTTATCATGACGGTGGATTTCTACTCGCTGCCGCGGCAGCGCACAGGGCCAATCAAACTCGCCACAGCCAAGTGCGACGGACTGCGATCGTTGCACACCGAGGGCATGACTCCCTTCGTCCCCAACTCCCTCAATCCTGGCCTTGGCAACAGCATTAGATTCACGGTCACACCCGAGATGGCAGGCACTACCCAGCCCGCTGATTTCGCGCATTTTCTCTGCTCACACGACATGGATATCGACGTGTGGGATGCTGAATCGTGCTTGGCCCTTGGGACCTTGCGTGTCAGCGGGCTGCATCGAGCACTACGACAAGGGGAGAGTGCGGTGCAGATGTTGGTATCTCCGCCCTTCGTGCCTAGTCCATCTGAGGCCAGCCCGGTGATGCACTCGACGTCAGGAAGAGATTCACAATTCGATCTAGACTGGTCGGCGAGTGGCGTGCGACAGCCCGGGGCGCTGATCCGCATCATTAACCGCGGACTGTTCGCGCAAGCTGACATGCAGAAGCCTTTAGACAAACTGGGATCATTTGAGGCAGACGCCATGCAAGTGCTGGAGCCGGTCCAGTCGTGGCGCACAGGTATGGCCCATCACTTGCCGCCAATCGACGAGCCCAAAGGAGCGAGTGAAAAGAGCGGCAGTGAAAAGAGCGGCTTGGCAGCTATCCTCCACGCTCGTAAGTTCAAACTGGCCAAGGACAAGGGGAGAATCTCTGAAGGAAACGTGGTGCCCATTGGCACCAAGCTAACAGCTGTCACACAAGACCACACGAGTGCCCTGAAGGCGTTCAGGCAGAATCCAGCATACCAAATGCAGGACATGCAGCACATGATTCAGCAGATGAGTGTTAAGCATGTGCAGATTTGTCCAGTCTTTGGGCGCGCCAACTGCGAATTCAAACAGCCTATCGAAAACCCTCATGACCACATCGTGGTGTGCATGGCCACCATCACGCGCGTGGATGTGGACACGATTCCACTCGAGATGCGTGAAGATATCACACGGAGCCTGCGCATTAGTGGCGGGGTTCTCTCGCCTTCCCCCGCGAACGAGGTGGCTATGCCGGAGGCGCAATCGTGGGTGTTGCAGCCCCGTGCTCAATTGTTCCTCACGGTCACGCTCGATAACAAGCCCGAGCACTGGCAGCTCAATTCCTTTTTCGCCACCATTCAAATATCACTGCTGCGGCAGACGCAGCTTCTGTCGCGGTACGACCTTCGGGTCACTGTCAAGCCGTTACCCGTAGTCTTTGACAGGCATTTCCGCTTTTTGGTCGACTCTCGTGAAGTGAAAAGGATAATTCACATTTCGCACAGCCGGCTGCAGGCTCTGGACAAGGTTAGTGTGCGCACTTTCCCGGAGGCTGGTGTAGAATCCAAGGTCGTCGTGCACAGTGATGGCACTGCAGTCGGAGAGGCCACGGCGATTGCGTCGGATGGAGCAATTGGAGCCGCCGAGTCCGCTTTACAAGTCGCCAGCGGCAGTACGGTCACAGGTACTTCTTTACGTGGTTTGAATGCTAGCTACCATCTTATGAATCCTAGCAATTCTAAGATGCACATGACAGCGATGTATTACTCGTCTCTAGACATGTGTTCGGGCGTGTGTGCACTGATGTGAGAGGGCAATACAGGAAAGTTCGTGTGCCAGATTTCTGTGGACCTGAGTCTCTTGCCGAGTCTCGAAAAGAGCACTCCTGGAAGCAGTGCTGCGAATAGAGCGACGCAGCTGCCCGGATGGGAGAGACAGAAGGTGCGGCCTCTGTTTGTCCTGTTCTGCGATGAGCGTGGCGAAATCGCACTGCGGTGGAAGATAGAGCTCGTCATAGTGGACCATGCTGTGACCGACGCTTTCAACAAAAGCGTGGATATCATCCTGGCGCCCTCTATTCAAAATAAGGTCTTCGGGTTGCACCGCCAGTTTTATTCGTCAAATTGCCGGCGGCTGCCCTGTTACCGTAAACGTCAAGTGACTGGACTGCACACTGACAGCGAGGAGCCGTCTCCAAAATTTGCGCTAGCGCGGGGCTTTTCCAGTCCTGCTCTTCTGCTCCTCGTGACCCAAAAACAAACGCCCTACGTCGACGGAAACCCGCATGGAATGTTCTTCGGCGATCCACGGCTCGCACGTGATGATGCGCTGAGCGTGCGCTTCTGTCGAGTCATGAGTGCGCTTGAGAAAGTCTTGGCCGACCTCCGCAAAGCAAACCAAACGACGTGCTCCGATCTGCAGTGGAAAGTGGTTCTGGAGTCTGGTGTGCTGGCGTGGAAAGAGACCGCTCAGGCTATGGAGAAAGGATTGCGCTCACAAGACGATTTGTCCAGGATTTTGCGCACGTTGAAGACGGCGCTGCTGGAGCACCGCAACAGCATCCTACAGGTGAGGGCCTCGAATGCCCTTCCGGCTGCCTGCACAGATACTTCCTTCGTGGAGGTGCCTCGTGACGAGATGTTCCAGGTTGCAGCAACAGAATCCGCCCCGGACAAAGATGCTCAGGACAAGAAAGCGCAGGACAAGAATACGCACAAAGAAGCAAATGTTGAGCAGATGGAGGCGGTCATTGCTGAGTGGCAGCTGTGGCATGGATCTGTTGTTGCAGCATGGCGCGTGTATCCTGCGGGTGCAGCTGCAGGCATCGGGGAAGACAGTGGTGATGAAGAGGTGGAGGATTTGTCCGAAGATGCTCCCAGGAAGCGATTAGGTCCCAAGCCTGTCATTCGTTTTGAACCCGTCTTCCATTTGTGGGCTGTTCCGAAGGCTGGAGACCCGAACAGCCTTGCGCGTCGCCGACAGGCTGAGGCGCTCAAAAGGCATGTTTACCATGGTGACCATTCCGCTCCAGCAAAGCAGCACTTTAGTGAGTTCGCAAGGAATCAAGAGCTCGTTCGCAGATACCCAGACCTCACCAAAGACGATCGGCCGGCGGGGCCGTTCTTGGAGGCGGTCAAGGCTGAATCGCGCATATTTGTGCTCACGAGCTCGCAGGGTGAGGGCAGCAACGGCTTTTTGTCTCGTGACGAGATGCTGCAATCTCTGACAGATGTGGCCTGGTCGTTTGAATGGAGCGCCTCGGGACAGTACCTCCTCAGGACCCAAGGTCTGGTGTACGAACAGCGCCCGCTCGTCAAAGTGTCGTCAAATGTTTCCGACTTGGTAAAGCTCGGAAAGGAGGCTCACGGAAAGTTGCTGGCAACCGACGTCTATTGCCGCGCGCGCAAGCGGATCATAGCCACCTTCTCCAAAGTTCTCTCGTGGGGCGTTGTCGGCAGCGAGCTGCAGCCCTACTACGGCAAAGGTGTCGATCTGGAAGAGGTGCAGGAGCTCCGCGCGGGAGCTGCGGCGGGAGCTGCGGCCAGTGGTGTGGAGCATGTTGAGGCTGCGCGGACGGATGATGACCAGCCAGAGCCTTTGGAATGCGTCGTGCTGACTGGTGCCCCCGTGCACTTGGATCTTGAGCACTTCGAGTACAGAGATTTTATCCTGGACGCAAAGAGCGGGGTGCGAAGGAGGCCGCTAGCAAGCTTGCGCTTTCCGCACTTCTTCGGCGATTCTTGCGTCAAGGACGAGAGGGGGGCATTGTGCATTCCGGCGTACAAGGAGGCCAAAAGCAACAAGGCCCTCGGGTTCGTGGCGATGCGACCGTCAGGAATGAAGATCAAGGGCCGGCGGGTGCGCATCTTCTCTGAGGACCTGCTGCGGCACGGGTGGAATGCCAGTGTCGTCCTTGATTACTTCCAACGCGACGACGGTGTCTGGACCCACAAAGTGCAGTTTGATGACGGCAGAGTTGAAGACCTTGTACTTGACGCCATGTCGTCCTCTGTCATGGAGCTGGTTCCGGACCCAAAAAATCCTGACGAGGACGTGCTCATCAACACGAAAGCACTGCTGACTTGTCTCATCGAGGACTTGCACCTGGTGCTCACCGCATTTGCAGAGATGGTCAATACCTTTAACCGTAAAAGCAATCGCGTGCCGGAGCTCAAAGGATTCCTGAAAGCGACAGCCTTGCCTTACATGTTTCGATTTCCGCCTGGTGCGCGGCAGACAATGATGGAGCTGATTGAGCCGTTGCTCCAAAAAGCGCTCGAGATCGTACTCCTCGACGACAGCGGCGGCTTCTGCAAGTTCATCAGCGCCATCGAGGTACCCATGAGCTGGAAATCAGGCTTTCCTCGACAGTTTTGCACCATGCACCACGCAGCATCAAACCAAACGGCAGCCGGGACTATAGTAGGGCAAGTGGAGCACGTGATTCACATCTCTTTTGGGCAGGTGCAAGATGTTTTGGTGGTTGACCCCCAGGACTTGTGGCCGCCCTCTGGGATGCGATTGCCGGGCATTGTTGCCTTCTCTCACTCACTCGCGCTGCCCTACAGCGCCAAGCACACGGGATGGAGCGTAGAAGACTGTGTCGAATCCTTTGTAGGCGATCACACGGATGTTAGACTTCTTCAGAGCTTCTGGTTCAACCATTCGCTGCTCGACGACACACGCATCAAGCCCGTGTTGCAGCCTCTCGCGCTGCGCATCGGGCTGGAGCTCGAGGTCCTGAGATCCGTGCTGAAAAGTCCTCTATGTAGTGACTTTATAGAGGAAATATACTAAAACACTGACTTTCGAGTATGAACCGCAGGACTTGCGCGAGGCGGACATGCTCTTCCGTGCGATGGACGCCGACGGTTCCAAGACGCTTGAAACTGCGGAATGTCAGACCTACCTTCGCGACCTGGGCTACCTGGACGAAGAGATCGACACATTTTTCGCCACTTGCGACGAAAATGGCGACGGTGTCATTGAGTGGAGCGAGTTCCTGCGCGGAGCGTCGGCGCTTTACAAACCCAAAACGGCGAAAGGTGACGCGGCGAGCGTTCAGAGGACTGTCCTTGTCCTCCCGATCACGGTCGATGGCAGCGAGTCAGCCACGCAGCTCGTCATCGATTCAGACATGTCCTGGAAAGACGTGGTGGCGGAGGCGGTGAGCGCCATGGAGGATGCGTCTGGGTTGCAGCGCACGGACTCTTCTTCGTCTCGCTTCAGTAGCTCGACCTTGATGAGCACGCGAATGAGCGTAATCACAACATCAAGCTTCACGTCCCACGTCAGCACTAGCAGTAGCATGCTCGGTGCGGACTTTTTGTCCACCGAGCCAATCTTCTTCGAGTACACCAACGTCAAGGTCGCCCGGGAGCTGAAGCGTGCGGCCGCCGATATTTTCGACCAGATTGACGTGGATGCCTCGAAATTTCTTGAGAGAAATGAGCTCCTGGGGCGCATGCGTCTGCCTCCCCCCGAGGGCTGGGGTTTTGCAGAGTTTCAGGTGGACGACTTCATCAGATACGCAGATGCCGACAACAGCGGCTCTGTCGACAGGTATTAGTATCAGTATTAGTTCTGCTATTACTAATACTAATGTACACAGTACTTGATCGCAACGACTTTATCAGATACGCCGAATTGGCAATAACAACCGCTCTCTCTGACAGGGCGGAGTTCATAGCTGCGGCTTCCAAGATGCTCTTGACTCAAAAGACGCGCTCGCTCACACCGCTCCTCGATGCTGCCGCGCGCGAACTCAACCACTGGATGTGTGGCTTGACATACAAAGGCGAGCCCCTGCGGCTGCGCTGCAGGGGCGAGAGGGAGTGGCTGGAGATGCGCGCGAGCATCTTTCCCACGCGGGAGCAGCGGTTACACGAAATCAACGAGTTTAAAAAGCGGCTTGGCCTGCCGCTCGTAGATGATGGCAGCGAGGCGGATCTGAAGCGCCTCAGACACGAAAAACACGACGTTCAGAAAACGTGCGCGCTCCTGAGGAGCGAGCGCGAGTCCGTGCAGCTTCGGACTGCCAAGTCCAACACGATGCTGAGTGTTTTGAACAAGGCCAAGGCAGCGCTGGAAACAGCGCATACGCCAAAGGGCGCGCATCTGGATGCGGCAGCATTGAAGAAATTAGCCTCTGGTTGCAAGTGGCTCAAAACTGGTGATGCGCTGCCTGCCGACGCACGGGACTTAGCACGGCATGATCTGGCTGATGCGCTGACAAGCAAGACCGAGTTCACGCAGGAAGAGTGGGACAAGTTCAGCGTCCCTGACCTGTGCCTTGACCACTTTGTCAAGGTTCGTGGGTCCTACTTTAGACCTGTGGGCATAGACGATCTACTCAAGGACGTGGCGTCTCTAGGCGACAGGGAGAAGGCTCTAGATAAGAAGCTTGCAGAACTGGAGCCCAGTCTGGAGGTGATGGCTGAGAGGGTTTTAGAAAGTACCCCCATATAGTAACTTTATATAGTAAGTATACTAGGGCACTGATTTCCCAGATTTTTTGTCAGGTGATGGCCGAGAGGTTGAGGCAGGCAAGGGTGGATGTGGAAATTATTGAAGAGGAGAGAGAGGCAAAGTTCGTGGCGGCACATCTCAAGGTACTGCAGCAAAAGGACGACGAAGAGTTGATGGCCGAGTACATGGCATGCAACGTCACTTGCACACACAAGGACAAGGGCACTGAGGCCGCCTTGACGGACCTTGCGAAGCGCCGCTACTCAATGCTGCACGAGCAGCTGCGCGCAAAGGTTCTGCAGCTCGAAGAAAAAGATGCTGATGAGGACAGCATACGCGCTGATGTCCGAGTCATGTCCAGCCACAAGTACCACCTCCGCTGCCTCTTACACCCATGCCTCAAGCTCACCTCGGAGGCCCCCTCAGAATGGAGAGAATCCAAGGACAAAAACTCGGCGGGGGTCACCTGGACCAACGTCTACACCGGGGAGCAAAGTCTGGCAAAGCCTGCGCCAGAGACAGTGATACTAAACACCAAATCTCGCGCAGCCTTCCTCCGGAGATTCAAGGACTGGAAGCGTACTGGCGTCGTGATCCCAGTCACGGACACCACCACGTGGTGGGACCTAAGGCAAAAGGCCCTGGCTCGCCTGTTGCAGGAGCGCCTGCAGCTCCTGAGCACCTCCTCTGTGATGGTGCGGACAGAGGAGGACTGGCAGAAGATGAAGGCGACGCTGCAGACTTTTTCCCTTTATACCACCCGCATCCTGGTCGTTCGTGAGACGTTGCCCAAGGAGAAAAAGGCCGCGGCGCCGCTGCCCGTGGGGTGGGAGCTGCACGACATGCTCCCACGCGGGTGGCTACATGTTTTTGATGAGCCATCTGGCAGGAACAAATTCGTCAACGGTAATGATTCCAAGGCTGAGGTGCGCTGGGACTTTCCCCTTGACAGCCTTGACGGGATCAAGTGGCCGGACGGCGTTTCCGAGGCCTCAGGACGCGAGGTGCGCCAGGCACTGGGCGAGCCCCCGTCCTCCGTCGACGACACGTCCAAGGTGTACATCAACTACAAGACCCAGCAGATTTCTTGGCTACCGCCGAAGACCACTGCGGATATCTGCCAAGTGCGCGTGCGCATAGCGGCGGGGCAGGACGGCAAGGAGCCCACTTGGCTCGCCGACACCGACGCATTCATCCCAATTGTCCTCATGGAGAAGCCCCAGGCGGGGGGCGCCGCAAGGGAGCTGGCCCGAACGGATCCCTCGCCGTGGCGCCTGCCCTACACTGTGGAAAAGGGGGGTGTGCTGGGCGGCTTCAATATCAAGCCGGCGCTGGACTGGAGGGGCATGCAGGCGCTGCTCAAGGACCATGTGGAGCCCAAAGGCACGGACCGTATCTTTGTGTACGCACAGGAGGGCTTGCGGCCCGACACCTTCACGCGCGTTCAGTCGCAGCGCGAGTGGGACGAGTTCGTGCAGAGTCACATGCTCCAGCTCCGCGCCCAGCTCCACTCCTTCGCCGCCGCCGGCAGCGCCGCCGCTGACCACGCGGGCAGTGCGACCGTTGGCGCTGCGAGTAAGGGCGGGGTGATAGCGCCCGTGAATCGTGCGCGCATGCATATTTTCCCGGAGAATTACCCCGATCTGCGGATTGAAGTGCTCGACAGCCTGGCAAGCGACGACTCGAATCTGCTGCCGGTAGAGGGGCGCAGGATGCTGGATGGTATGCCTGTGGAAATCCGCGCTTTCCTGCCCGTAAAGCAAAACACCCCGTTCAAGGTGCTGGCAGACGAACTCCAGGACCTTTGCAAGGCCCCATGCGTATTCCAGTTCCAGGAGCCGCATCTCATCACCAGCGACGCACCCTGGCTAGCAACCCTCGAGCACATCTTCGCGCCTTTGGCCACCACGGCTCCGCGGCAAAAGACGAGTATCGCCAAGAAGGCCGACGGCAAGCGACTGGCCGAGGTGACTCTTTCGTTCGACGACACGCCACTTGATCTCCAAATTGACGAGGGGACCGGGTGGCTGGAGTTGGTGGGTCAACTTCGGCGCTTATCTTTTCCAAACACGGGGGGGTTGCTGCATGACGGTGTCGACGTGAAAGACGAGAGCGCCTATCGGCAGATGCTGCAGCGCGTGCTCAAGGATCGCTTCGCGACCAGCAACCTGAAAAGTGTCGACGAGAAGGTGCTAAATGCGCTGCGAGTGTTGTGGAAGGATGACTTCAAAGAGGGGGCCATTGCGGGCGAGCTCGAGCGCCGCAAGAAAGTCGCAGACAAAAAGGGGCCAGAAACGGAGATTGAGTGGGAGAAGATGTTGCGAGTGAGGGTGGAAGGTTGTCAAGTATTGCGTGACCAGGGGATCACCAACAAGATATACGTGCAAGGGCAGCTCGAATTAGGCCTTCGACATTTCCGGTTTACGTGCCGTGAGGCGACCGAGGAGGAGAATAAGGCCTTGGACAAGAACCTTGCAAAAGAAGGCAGTTTCAAGAAGCTTGCAAAAGAAGGCAGTTTCAAGGGCAGTGTAAAAGACAGTAAGCCGTCCACTGAGAACAGGGAGAACAAGGAGAACGAGAAGGCCGTGGCCATTGAAATTATGCGACGTACCCGAAAAGGCAAGGAAAAGGTCAAGGGGCGTCTGCTCCTGCAGGACCGCGGCGAAAGGGTCTTCGCCCTCTCCCACGACGCAGGCCAGTATTTCTATAAGAGGACTTTAAAAGTCCTCTTATAGTGACTTTATATAGTAAACCTACTCGGGCACTGACTTTTGAGAGTTCTTGGCAGGAACCAGCGCCGGGCTCATGACCTCGTTGTCCTGCTGCCCCCGCGCGCAGATGCGGGGACGATGCTGTGCGGGGCTGGCTTGGGACGTCAGATCGACCATTCTGCATTCGCCCGTTACTCTGCACGAGGACAACAATGTGTTATGCTACAATGGGCCCGCGCTGGCCAAGATTAAGGCAACACATTCTCACAAGTCCAACTTTGTGTAGTAATATGCACAAGTCCAACTTTGTGTGGTAAATAAGCATATTAACTTTGTGTAGTAAATATGCTGCAATGGGCCCGCGTTCTGGCAAGTCTTCTGGCAAGTCAGTGTCCAGGTCCCTCTATAGTATTTCCTTTTTCCTCCTCCTCCTCCTCCTCCAGGGCACTGACTTGCCAGAATTTTCGCCAGGGCGGACGCTACTCTCTCGCGCAACTCGCGGCTGCGCTGTGGCATGGCGTGGTGGCCTCTGGGGCGCTGGCGCTGGAACTGGTACCTGACTTGAACCCCTTTGAATTCGGCTTGACGCTCGATAAGTCGGTCCTCGCCCCGGAGTGGGAAGAGGTGCCCGCGGGGAAGGGGTCAACGGAAGGCGGGGGGGGGATATACAGACACGTTAAGACTGGCACACAAAGCGACGCCCAAGATGGCAAGCCTATTAAGCTGGTATGCAGCGGGCGCGGGGACTTTGTTGCGTTGAATTACCACGAAAAATGCTCCCTCATTGCCAAGGGTATCTATTGGAAAGGCAAAGGCGTTGTTCAAGTGCCGTCTGAGGGCTTGGACATGTGTTTTAGCGGGCCTCGCCGTGTCGTCGTGCCGCCCGCGTCGTATACGCTCGCGTCTCTTCAGGAATGCATCCAGAATCTGGTGGTCCAAGAAAGGCACCTGACCACGTCAGAGGAGGTCAAGTCCTCCAAGGCCGTCTTCAATTTTAGTGCCTCTAACCACTTGTCCTCTTCGGATGCATTGCCACCAGGCTGGGTCTCGCGCGTCTTTGACTCTGTCACAGCGCTCGCCCACGGGGAGCCACGCCCGCCAGCAGAAGGCAATCAGTCTGGCCGTGTGTTCTACGTTCATCTCCCTACCAAGCACGCCCAATGGGAGAAGCCCTTCCACCGCGTCCTCCTCGAGATTTCACGCATGGGCTACCAAGTTAACATGGGTGCGTCGCCAAGTCGCGGCCTCTAATTCTAAATACTACAACTAATACGAATACACATACTGATACTCTTTCTATCACCTCTTTCTCCTGCTGCCCCGCCCGGCGCAACATCCCCCCAACCCCTGCGCAGGTGCGTCGTCAATACGCGGCATCCTGGGCTTCGACGCATGCTACTGCCCGCCCGCGCTCACCGACGCATTCTCGCCTGCAGGCGGTGCCAGACAGGGGGTGCCGGGGGCGGATGGGACGGGCGCAGGGGCTGCGATGGTGGGCAAGGGCAAGGGAGAGAGCTTCTTGGCTCAATCCGCGCCTCGGATGACGTGGTCCGAGCTCAAGGAAGTGCTGGCGCAGGTGGTGGCGGGGCTTGTGCGCGTGGACCTGGAGTATGTGCCGGAAGACATCAGCGGGGGCGGGGCGGCGGAGGCAGAGGGAGAGAAGGCTGCTGTGCGCGTGGCCTCTGAGGACGCGTGGCAGAGGCTGCTGGAGTACTTGAGGGCAAAGTCTCAAGCTGGGCCCCAAGGTGAGCAGACCGAGGCCGAGGTTGATTTGGTCTTGCTCAAGACCGCCGGAGGCCCTGGTGCCAACATTAGTACAAAGGACTAGCTCCAAGTAAAAGGATGATCGCAGACTCGGAGGCGTTGGTCGTCGACCCTGCGCTCACGGTGGGAGGGTGGGATGCAGCAGGAATAACTAAAGGGTGCTGTGTGGATCGGTCAATATAAGCACCGTGTGTATTGGTCAATATAAGCACACCAGGTTTCCTTGGTTGATGCGGGAGAAGTGCGACAATGAGGGGATGGGTGCGTGAGAAATAAATTAATAAGTTTTGCCAAGCGTGTGAGAGAGGGTGTATACGATCAGCCCCAAGGACCATCGGGCGAGCCTTTCATCATAGTTCGGGAAAGTCTTCGCCATATGGATGTTACCCTGTCGAGCAGACCAGTAGTATGGTGATGCGGAGTCCGTGCGCGGACGATGCCCTAGACCCCGTTATGGAAATTCCTACTATGATAAAGCTCTCTGTCTCTCTCTCTCTCTCTCTCTCGATCCCTTTCTCTTTCTCTCCAAAGCTCTCTCTCTCTCTTCCAGCTTCTCCAAAGCTCCCTCTCGCGTCCTGCAGCATGCCGTCACTTGCCTCACTGTGTTCTGCATAGGCAGCAGCGGCATCACAGTGTCTGCTTCCACTTCCCAGATCCGACACAGCCGGGTCCCTCTTTCCGCGAAATCTTCATCGTTGGAGCGCCCTGGCAGCCAAAACACGCTGGACACGCCAGCAGGGCTTGTTTTCACATCGAAAATGCCGTCGGCGTTCCACACACACTGGTACGCGTCCTCAGGGTCTTGCAGCACAATGAGCACATTTTCGAAGCTTGCAAAC
>Ga0315899_10005865_pt1 | contig 13226 bp, 12 predicted proteins | sample LakEriMetagenome_2_FD_203518 | JGI IMG/M metagenome (GOLD analysis project Ga0315899, IMG submission 203518) | Freshwater fungal communities from buoy surface, Lake Erie, Ohio, United States - Buoy 4 MA112 | ecosystem: Environmental > Aquatic > Freshwater > Lake | place: USA: Lake Erie, Ohio...
TGCTGCACAGCACCAATCTTGAGCGGCTCATCTTCCGTGGCGCTTACACGGTGCCTCTTTTTGCGAGCCCTACTATGCCCAAAGTATTCATCGACGGCGAAGCAGGCACGACCGGTCTGCAGATCCGGGAACGCCTGACGCACCTGCCCGCGATCGAGGTGGTGAGCATCGACCCGTCCCGGCGCAAGGACCCGGCCGCCAAGCGCGAGCTGATGGCGGGCGTCGACCTGGTGATCTTGTGCCTGCACGACGACGCGGCGCTCGAGTCGGCGGCGATGGTGACCGAAATCGAGCAGACGCAGGGCCGGGGCCCGCGGATCATCGACGCGTCGACGGCGCACCGCACCGCCCAGGGCTGGGTCTACGGCTTTCCCGAGCTGGCCGCGGGCCAGCGCGAGGCGGTGGCCCGCGCCCGGCGTGTGAGCAATCCCGGCTGCTATGCCACGGGTGCGATCGCCATCTTGCGGCCACTGGTCGACGCGGGTCTGGTGCCGCCGGACTATCCATTGGCCTTGCCCGCCGTGTCGGGCTACTCGGGTGGCGGACGCACCATGATCGAGGACTACGAGGCCGGCCGTGCGCCAGCCTTCGAGCTGTACGCGCTGGGCCTCAAGCACAAGCACCTGCCCGAGATCATGAAACACGCCGGCCTCACGCGCCGGCCCATCTTCATCCCTTCGGTGGGTAACTTCCGCCAAGGCATGCTGGTGCAACTGCCCCTGCACCTGGACCTGCTGCCCGGCCAGCCTTCACCGCAGGACCTGCAGGAGGCACTGGCGCGCCACTACGCGGGCAGCCAGTGGGTCAGCGTGCTGCCGCCCACCGACAACGGCAAGCTGGATGCACTGGCCTTGCAAGACACCAACCAGATGGAGCTGCGTGTCTTTCACAACTTGGCTGAACGGCAGGCGGTGGTCGTGGCGCGGCTGGACAATCTGGGCAAAGGAGCCAGCGGTGCGGCGGTGCAAAACCTGCAGCTGATGCTGGGCGTCTGAACGACTGACCCGCGCAGGGTCAGTCGTCCTCGCCAGCGCCGCCGGCCAATACGCTTCGGATGACCTCGCCGCCGAAACCGCGCGCCGCCAGAAAGCGTGACTGCCGGGCGCGTTCATGGGCATCGCGCGGCAGCGCACCGCCATAGCGGCGACGCCAGACTTCACGTGCTCGGTCTAATTCTGTGCCCTTGAGCGGCTCCAGGACTTGCGCGACGAGCGCCGCATCCAGGCCCTTGGCCTGCAACTCCTGTTTCAGGCGCGCCGTGCCCAGGCGAGCAGCCCGCCGGTGCAAGACGGATTGCGCGGCCCGCTCGTCGCTGATGAAGCCCTTGGCTTGTAGTTCGTCCAGCGCCTGGTGCAGCTCGCCGGGGCTTGCTTCGTGGGCCGCGAGCTTGCGTTCGAGCTCCTGACGCGAGTGCTCGCGCATCGACAACAAGCGCAAGGCCCGGCCCTTGAGCGAGGGCTGGAAGGCAGGGGTGGCGCGCGATCCGGCAGGCATGGGCTGGAAAAAGGCCCGGTCCTGCCAGCACGAGGCCGACGCGGACCGGGCTCAGGAGATTACTCGGCGCCGTCTTCATTGCCAGCCACGCCGGCCGGCCGCAGCGAGATGCTCAGAGACTCGCGGATCTTGTTCTCGATCTCGCGGGCGAGCTCGGGGTTCTCGCGCAGGAACTCGCGGGCGTTGTCGCGCCCCTGGCCAATCTTCTCGCCGTTGTAGGCGTACCAGGCGCCAGACTTGTCCAGGATGCGCGCGTTCACCCCCATGTCGATGACCTCACCCTCGCGGCTGATGCCCTCGCCAAACAGGATGTCGAACTCGGCGGTCTTGAAGGGGGGAGAGACCTTGTTCTTCACGACCTTGACCTTGGTCTCGTTGCCGATCGCCTCTTCGCCCTTCTTGATGGTGCCGGTGCGGCGGATATCCAGGCGCACCGAGGCGTAGAACTTCAGCGCGTTGCCGCCCGTGGTGGTCTCGGGCGAGCCGAACATCACGCCGATCTTCATGCGGATCTGATTGATGAAGATGACCGTGCTGTTGGTCTTCTTGATGGTGGCGGTGAGCTTGCGCAGGGCCTGGCTCATGAGGCGGGCCTGCAGACCGGGCAGGGAGTCGCCCATCTCACCCTCGATCTCGGCCTTGGGTGTGAGCGCAGCGACCGAGTCAATGACGATGAGGTCGACGGCGCCCGAGCGCACCAGGCTGTCGACGATCTCCAGGGCCTGCTCGCCGGTGTCGGGCTGGGAGATCAGCAGGTCGGGCAGGTTCACGCCCAGCTTCTGGGCGTATTGCACATCAAGCGCGTGCTCAGCGTCGACGAAGGCGCAGGTGCCGCCAATGCGCTGCATATTGGCAATGACCTGCAGGGTCAGGGTGGTCTTGCCGGAAGATTCCGGGCCGTAGATCTCGATCACGCGGCCGCGCGGCAGGCCGCCCACGCCCAGAGCGACGTCCAGGCCTAGCGAGCCGGTGGAGACAACCTGGATGTCCTCGATCTTCTCGCCTTCACCCAGGCGCATGATCGTGCCCTTGCCGAACTGCTTCTCGATCTGGGCCAGCGCGGCCTGCAGGGCCTTGGACTTCTCGGAATCGGCGGCGGCGATCTTGGTGCCCTTGACTTGTGCGTCCATGAAATTTCTCCTTGAGGATCAATGAGTTACGGCGGGAATATCCAGTGTTTTTAATCACAGGCTGGATGCATGACCAGCACTTTATCCGAGTCTTGAATGGTCTGAGTGGTTTTTTTGGTCAGTTTGCCTTATCATCTGGCTGTGATGGAAACCCGCGTCTCCCCGCTCGATGACGGCTGGCGCCAGACCCACCTGGGGCGCCTGCTGGGCCATGCAATGCGCCGCTTCGACGCGCGCGTGCTGCACCTGATGGCCCACAACGTCCACGTCCCTCTGGCCCTGTCCCACCTGGCGGCCCGCGACCAGATCGGCGCGGCCCACATCCACATCACGCGGCATCTGGCCCTGGGCGGTTCGCGCCTGACCGACCTGGCCGCCAGCGCCGGCATGACCAAACAAGCCATGGGTGATCTGGTGACGCAATGCGAGGCGTGGGGCCTGGTGGTTCGTGAGCCTGATCCGCACGATGCGCGGGCGCGGCAGGTGCGCTTCACGCCCTCGGGGCTGGCGTGGCTGCAGGCGTTCCGTGACGCGGTGGTCCAGGCCGAGGCGGAATTTCGCGCAGAGGTGGGTGAGGCGGTCGCCACGGTCGTGGGCATGGGGCTGGAGGCCTACGCCGGGCCTGCGGCTTAGGCCTGAAAAGCCCAAGACGTCGCGCCTCAGGGTCTGTCCTCAAGGGCAAATCCTAGAATCGCTCGGACAATCAATACAAAACGCTGCGTGCAACACACGGCGCAGCCCCCAAGGAGACCCCCGTGCGTATCCTCATCGCGGAAGATGACCAGGTCCTGGCGGACGGTCTGCTGCGCAGCCTGCGGGCCTCGGGCGCAGCCGTCGACCATGTGGCCAGCGGCACCGAGGCCGACGCCGCCCTGCTGGCGAACACCGAATTCGATCTTCTGATTCTGGACCTGGGCTTGCCCAAGATGCATGGCCTGGAAGTTCTGCGCAAGCTGCGCGGGCGCGGCTCGGCGCTTCCGGTGTTGATCCTCACGGCCGCCGACAGCGTGGAAGAACGCGTCAAGGGCCTGGACTATGGGGCCGACGACTACATGGCCAAACCCTTCTCGCTGCAGGAGCTCGAGGCGCGGGTGCGCGCGCTCACACGACGCGGTCTAGGCGGGGCCAGCAGCACCATCAAGCACGGCCCGCTGATCTATGACCAGGCCGGCCGGGTCGCCACCATCGAGGGCAAGATGGTCGAACTTTCCGCACGTGAACTGGGGCTGCTCGAAGTGCTGCTGCAACGCGCGGGCCGCCTCGTGAGCAAGGACCAGCTCGTCGAGCGTCTGTGCGAGTGGGGCGAGGAGGTGAGCAACAACGCCATCGAGGTGTACATCCACCGCCTGCGCAAAAAAATCGAGAAAGGTCCGATCCGCATCGCCACGGTACGCGGTCTGGGCTACTGCCTCGAGAAGATTCCAGGTTGACCGCCTGATGTCTCACGCGGCCTGTATTCGCCCCGGTGTGGGCTTGGGGCCATGAGGATCTTCCAGCGCGAACAGCGCTCCCTGTTCGGCGAAATCCTGGACTGGATGCTCACGCCGCTCCTGATGCTGTGGCCTGTGAGCCTGGCCCTGACCTGGCTGGTGGCCCAGGCCATCGCCGACAAACCCTTCGACCGCGCCCTCGAATACAACGTACAGGCGCTGGCGCAGCTGGTGGCGGTGCAGGGCGGACGCCCCAACTTCAACCTGCCGCAGCCCGCGCGCGAAATCCTGCGTGCGGACGATGCCGACCAGATCTACTACCAGGTCACGCTCGGGCCCGGCCAGTTGCTCGCGGGCGAGCGCGACTTGCCGCCGCCCAAGGAGCCCATCGCCGCAGGCAAGGTGTCCCTGCGTGACGCCGAAATTCAGGGACAGGACGTGCGCGTGGCCTCCACCTGGAAGCAGCTGGCGGTGCCGGGCGGCGAGCCCCTGCAGGTACTGGTACAGGTCGCCGAGACGCGCGAGAAACGCTCGGTGCTGGCCACCGAGATCATCAAGGGCGTGATGCTGCCGCAGTTCATCATCCTGCCGCTGGCCGTGCTGCTGGTGTGGCTTGCATTGGTACGAGGGATCAAGCCGCTGTCACAGCTGGAGGAGCGCATACGCGCGCGCAAGCCCGACGACCTGTCCCCGCTGGACGACCGGGCCGTCCCGCTGGAAGTGGCGCCGCTGGTGTCATCGGTCAATGATCTCCTGACCCGCCTGAAGGACTCGCTGGCCACTCAGAAACGATTCCTGGCCAACGCCGCCCACCAGCTCAAGACGCCCCTGGCCGGCTTGCGCATGCAGGCCGACCTCGCGCAGCGCGAAGAGACCGACGCCGAGGCACTCAAACAATCCCTCAAGCAGATCGGACGCGCCAGTGTGCGGGCCACACACACGGTCAATCAGCTGCTCGCGCTCGCGCGCGCTGAAGACAGCGGACGCGCCATGACCCTGCATCCTTGCAACCTGGTGGAGATCACGATGGATGCGGTGCGCGATCAGCTACCGCGCGCCATGGACAAGCACATCGACATGGGTTACGAAGGCGCGGCGGCCGATGCGCCTGGGGTGGTCCTGCAGGGCAATCGCACCTTGCTCAAAGAAGCAGTCAGCAACCTGCTGGATAACGCCCTGAACTACACCCCCTCGAGCGTCGAGCAGCCTGGCGTGATCACGGCGCGCGTGGTGGCCGACCCCTTCGGCCAGGTGCTGGTGCTGCAGGTCGAGGATTCGGGGCCGGGCATCCCGGCGGCCGAACGCGAACTGGTACTGCAGCCGTTCTATCGGGCCCTGGGTACCCACGTGGACGGCTCCGGCCTGGGGCTGCCGATCGTCAACGAGATCATGAAACAGCACCACGGCGAGATCCAGATCGAGCCCGCCGATCCCAGCGCCCCCATGCCGGGCACACGCATCAGCCTGCGCCTGCGGATTGAGGGCTCGCTCGGCGCGGGTGCCTAGCGGCAAGGCAGCAGCGGCTGACCGCCCAGCGCACCTTGCAATTCAGCCAGCCGGGGACGCAGCAGGTCGTCCACCAAAGGCAGCCGCAGGGCCAGGCCCCGCAGTTCCTGGCGCTCGAGCACGACGCGGGCCGAACGCACATCGCGGGTGGCCAGCAAGGCCAGCTGGTCGTTGGCCGCCGCCTGGGTCGTGAAGCCGCCCAGCGACAGCCCGGGCTGTAGCGCCGGGTTGGCCACGGGTTCGAACGAAACGCCGCGGCGGCGCAACTCCGCTTTCTTGCGTTCGACCATCTCGGCGTCGGGGTACTTGCCCATGTAGATGATCCAGCGCGCAGGCTCGGACGCCTGCTCCAGGCGCCAGCTGCCGGTCGGCCACGCGGCCAGTCGCTGACGCAGGACCGCCGCGATGGCATCCGGCAAGGGCGCGGTGGCCAGACACTCGGGAGGACGCAAGGGCGGGGCCGACTCGACCAGACGCAGGGCCTCATCGCCTTGCACCAGGCGCAGGGCCTCCGGCTGGATTTGCTGGTTCAAGCGCTGGGGTTCGGCTTGCGAGGAAGGCCCGAAGCCCCAGGGGCGCAACAGGTCCTGCGCCCAGGCAAACCAGGCCGCATTGACAAGCAACAGGATCAGGACGGCAAGTCTGAGCATCAGGGGGCGGGGCGCACACTCACTTCGTGACTGGAAACAGGCTGTAGGCCGGCCGCAGTATGCACCAGCAAGGCGCCGCCTCGGTCGACACCGCAGGCCCGACCCGAGGTACCGTCACTGAGGGCGACGTCGCGACCCGCAAGCACATCGCGCGCAGCGAAGCCGGCTGCAAAGGGCGCAAAGCCTTCCCGCTCGAAGGCCTGCAGGGCGTCGACCAGGGACGGCACGACCCGCGCCAATACGGCGGGTGCGTCGGCCTGGGGCCACAGCTCGCGCAGGCCGGCTGGGACGATGTCCATGCCTGGGCCGGGCACACACGGCGCGATATTGATGCCAATGCCGATCACCGCGTGACGCCGCATGACGCCACCAGCTACCGGGTGACCCGCAGCGACCGCACTGGCCGTCTCGACCAGAATGCCCGCGAGCTTGCGGCCGCCGATCCACAGGTCGTTGGGCCATTTCAGGCCGATGCGGGGGTCCAGGGCCTGGGCCACCGCCACGCCCACGGCCAGGGACAAGCCCGACCAGTCCGCAGGCGCCAGAGATAGACCCAGAGAAAAAGTCAGGGAGTCGCCGGGGTGGCTCACCCAAGTGCGCCCACGTCGCCCACGGCCTGCGGTCTGGCGCTCGGCGACCAGCAGCACCGGGTCGGTCTGACCGGCCCGGGCACGGCGCATCAACTCGGTGTTGGAGGAATCGATCTCGTGCAGGATCTCGACGGTAAACCCCGGCAACCGGGGGGCGACAGCCTCCCAGAGCGATTCAGCCGGCCATCGCAGGGGCGCTGTCACACCAGACCTGGATGTGCCCGCTCAGGTGCGCCGCTTGGGCGCCAGCAGGGTGCCCCGACAGTTCTTCGAGCCGCACCAACAGGGATATTCGGCCTTGAGCTTCTTGGTGTAGGGCTCGTCGATCGTCAGGCCGTAGTCGTAATTGAGCTCCTCGCCAGCGCGGATGTCGCGCAGGGCCTTGATGAAGACCCGGCCTTCGACCTCGTCGGCTTCGCAATTGGGGTTGCAGGAATGATTGATCCAACGCGAGGAATTGCCCCCGTAGAGGGCGTCGATGACGCGCCCGTCGTCGATATGGAAATAGAAGGTGTGGTTGGGATCGTTCGGATCGTGGGGATGGCGGCGCAGGGCCTCCTTCCAGGAGATGATCTCGCCCACATATTCGATGAGGGTTTCACCTTCGGCGATGTCCTCGAGGGCAAATACGCCTCGCCCGTGGACGCCGGACTTGCGCGCCTGGATTTTACGCCCCGAGAATCGGGCCGGCGCTGTGGCCGCTACGGCCGCACGCCCCCGCTCTTTTGTTGCCATTGAGAAAACTCTGTTAAGTTGGATGTGTGCACAGGCGCGCGTGCGCGCACGCGCGAGAGAGCCAGATTGTAGGAACAACCCGGAACCGCCGGTTGCAGAACATGCGGATTCAGCCAACAAAAGACATGAGCAAGACCCTCGTCATCGCCGAAAAACCCTCCGTCGCCCAGGACATCGTGCGCGCGCTCACGCCCGTGGCAGGCAAGTTCGACAAGCACGACGAGTACTTCGAGAACGACCGCTACGTCGTCACCAGCGCCGTTGGCCACCTGGTGGAGATCCAGGCGCCCGAGCAATACGACGTCAAGCGGGGCAAGTGGAGCTTTGCCCACTTGCCAGTCATTCCGCCGCATTTCGACCTCAAACCCGTCGACAAGACCAAGACCCGGCTCAACGCGGTGGTCAAGCAGGCCAAGCGCAAGGACGTCGCTACCCTGATCAACGCCTGCGACGCGGGCCGCGAGGGCGAGCTGATCTTCCGGCTGATCGAGCAGTACGCCGGGGGCAGCAAGCCCCTGGGTAAGCCGGTGCAACGCCTGTGGCTGCAGTCCATGACGCCCGACGCCATCCGACAGGGCTTTGATCAACTGCGCTCGGACCAGCAGATGGCCGGCCTGGCCGATGCCGCCCGTTCGCGCTCTGAGGCCGACTGGCTGGTGGGCATCAACGGCACGCGCGCCTTCACCGCCTTCAACTCGCGTGACGGCGGCTTCTTCCTGACCACCGTGGGGCGCGTGCAGACGCCCACGCTGGCGGTGGTGGTTGAACGCGAGGAGCAGATTCGCAAATTCATCAGCCGCGACTACTGGGAGGTGCATGCCAGCTTCGCGGCCGAGGCGGGCAGCTACCCGGGCAAATGGTTCGACCCCGCCTGGAAAAAAGATGAAGCCGATGCCGAGCGCAAGGCCGACCGCATCTGGTCGCAGCAGCAGGCGCAGGCCATCGCCGATGCGGTGCGCGGCAAGCCGGCCGATGTCAACGAAGAAGCCAAACCGAGCAACCAGGCCTCTCCTGGCCTGTTTGACCTGACCACCTTGCAACGTGATGCCAACGGCCGCTTCGGCTTTTCTGCCAAGACCACGCTGGCCCTGGCCCAGACGCTTTATGAGCGGCACCAGGCGCTGACCTACCCGCGTACCGATTCGAAATACCTGCCCCTCGAGTATGTGAAGGTGGTCAAGGGCACGCTGGGCTCACTGGCCGACAGCGGCCTGGGCCACCTGGCGCCCTTTGCGCGCGAAGCCCTGGACAAGGACTACATCAAGCCCACCAAGAAAGTCTTCGACGACACTAAGGTCAGCGACCACTTTGCCATCATCCCCACCGGCAAGATCCCCACCGGCCTGTCCGAGGCCGAACAAAAGCTGTTCGATCTGGTGGTGCGCCGCTTCATCGCGGCCTTCTTCCCCTCCGCCGAGCATCTGGTCACCACCCGCATCTCACGCGTGGCGGGTCATGCCTTCAAATCGGAGGGCAAGGTACTGGTCAAGCCGGGATGGCTGGCCATCTACGGCAAAGAGGCCACGCTCGATGTAGCCCCTGGCGAAGAGGGCGGCGGCAAGACCCTCGTGCCCGTACGCGCGGGGGAATCGATCAACACCGAGCAAGCCGACGCCAAGGGCCTGAAGACCCGCCCGCCGGCGCGCTACAACGAAGCCACCTTGCTGCGCGCGATGGAGACCGCCGGCAAGGAAATCGAGGAAGAGGAACTGCGCGAAGCCATGCACGAAAAAGGCCTGGGCACACCGGCGACGCGCGCGGCCACGATCGAAGGCCTGATCAACGAGAAGTACATGCTGCGCGAGGGCCGCGATCTCATTCCCACGGCCAAGGCCTTTCAGCTGATGACGCTGCTGCGCGGACTGGGCGTGGAAGAACTCTCACGCCCCGAGCTCACGGGTGAATGGGAATACAGGCTCGCCCAGATGGAAAAGGGCCAGCTCTCGCGCGATGCCTTCATGCAGCAGATCGCCGAGATGACGCAGCGCATCGTCAAGAAGGCCAAGGAGTACGACCGCGACACGGTACCGGGTGACTACGCCACGCTGTCCACGCCCTGCCCCAACTGCGGCGGTGTCGTGAAGGAAAACTACCGGCGCTACACCTGCGCCGGCAAAGCGGGCTCGGGTGATGACGCCTGCGGCTTCTCCTTCACCAAGATCCCGGCAGGCCGCGCCTTCGAGCTGGCCGAAGTCGAGCAGTTCCTGCGTGACAAAAAGATCGGACCGCTGGAGGGCTTTCGCTCCAAGGCTGGATGGCCCTTTGTTGCCGAGATCGCTCTGAAATTCAGCGACGACGACAAGAACTGGAAGCTTGAATTCGACTTCGGCGACGAAGCCGACCCAGCGCAGACCGGCGAGCTGGTCGACTTCGGCGCGCAGCAGGTCCTGGGTCCTTGCCCCAAGTGCGGTGGGCGCGTGTTCGAGTTTGGCAAGAACTACGTCTGCGAAAAAAGCGTGCCCACGCCCGCCCAAGCCACACCGAGCTGTGATTTCAAGAGCGGGCAGATCATCCTGCAGCAACCGATCGAGCGCGAGCAGATGCAAAAGCTGCTCGCCACCGGCAAGACCGACCTGTTGGACAAGTTTGTCTCCATGCGCACGCGCCGCGCCTTCAAGGCCTTCCTGGCCTGGGACGCGCAAGCTGGCAAGGTGAACTTTGAGTTCGAGCCGCGTGCGAGCAAATACCCGCCACGCAAGACGGCTGCGGCCGGTGCACCCGCGCGCACGCCGTTTGGGAAGGTGGCTGCCAAGAAGGCGGCACCGGCCAAGAAAGCTGCGGCCAAAAAAGCACCCGCTGCGAAAAAGACTGCGGCCCCCAAGGCCCCCCGCAAGGCCAGCGCCGGCCTCAAGCCCAGTGCCGCCCTGGCGGCCGTGATCGGTCACGAACCCGTGGCCCGCACCGAAGTGATCAAGAAGCTGTGGGACTACATCAAGGCCAACGGCCTGCAGGACGCCACCAACAAGCGCGCCATCAACGCCGACGACAAGCTACGCGCGGTGTTCGGCAAGCCCCAGGTGACGATGTTCGAGTTGGCGGGGATCGTGGGCAAGCACCTGGAGAGCGGGGGCTGAAGGTCCATACTCAGGACGGTCGGAAAAAGCCCTCGAGCATCTGGATCTCGCGCCCGTCGCCCACCTGGTCTTGCGCCAGGCGGTCGTAAAAACTGGCCATCGCCTCGAACATGCGGCCCTCGGGCTGGTCGGTGCCGAGCATGGCGGCGACCTCCTGCATCTCGGGAATCCAGCGGGCCGCCTTTCCGAACATGTCGGGAATGCTCTTGGAAAATCCGGCCAACAAAGCGGCCTGGCTGCGGCCCATCTCCTCAAGCAACGCCCGGTCCACACCGTGACGCACCGACGCCAGCATCATCGCGCTGGCCAGGGCGATCATGCCTTTGGTGATGCCGCCGTAGCACATCTTCAGCGCCGAAGCTGCGCCCACCGGGGCATCAAGGACGTGCGCCTTCAGGCCACACGGCGCGAGGGCCGCAAGCCGGTGGGCCTGCGCACCAGAGAGAAACAGCGTGGGGCCGTCGTAGCCCTCTCGCGGCGGCATGCCGATCAAGCTGCCATCCACAAAGGCGCAACCCGTCGGCTCGATGGTGTCCTGAAGGCGCGCCACGGTCTGTGGATTGATCGCATTGCAATCCACAAACACCGGCTTGCGCGCTCCGGCGGCCAGCACAGGTGCAAGACGCTGCGCCAGAGGCAAGGCCTGTGCAGGCGGGACGATAGACAGCACGGTATCGACATTGGAAATCTCGGCCATCTGCACGTCGCGCATGCCGGCAGCAAGGGCGCGCTCGATGGTGCGGGGGCTGCGCCCGGTCAACACGGTGACAACATCTGCGCCACCAGCGACCAGGCGGGCCGCCAGCGCCGCGCCCATCGCGCCAGGCGCGAGGATCGCTAGGGTCGGTTTCATTGGGGGCTCCTTCAGGGGTGGGACAGGGGGTCGGGCCGGGGGCTGTCGTCGTGCAAAAGCGGGCCCACAGCGGGCGGATGACCCGGTCCCAGCAAAAAGCCGCCATGCAGATCGACAAAACGCGGGCAACCGATCATCGCCAAGCTCAAGTCGACCTCCTCGCGCAGGATCTCCAGCGCGCGATCGGCACCGGCGCGGCCACCGGCGATCACACCATAGAGCGTGGCGCGGCCAACGAAGACGAAGTCCGCCCCCAGACAGCGGGCGATGACGATGTCCGATCCGCGCCGTATGCCGCTGTCGAACATCACCGGGACGCGGCCAGCCACCGCCTGCTTGACGGCAGGCAGGGTTTCCAGGGGGCTCGGCAGACGATCGAAGGACTTGCCTCCGTGGTTGGAGACGACCAGTCCGTCGACGCCGGCGTCGACGGCACGACGGGCGTCATCGGGATGCTGTATCCCCTTGAGGATGAAGCGTCCTGGCCAACGCCTGCGCAGGGCTTGCAGATCGCGCCAGGTCTGTATCGAGGGACTCTGGGACCGAAAGAACGCGGCCACCTGCCCTGCATCGCTGCCAGACGGGGCATAGCGGGCCCAGGTGTCCATCATCGGCATGCCCCCATGGCGCAGGTATTGGGCCACCCAGGCCGGATGGCGCAGCGCCTCCAGCAGCATCGCCAGGCTCAGACGCAGGGGCAGACGAAAACCGTTGCGCGTGTCGCGCTCGCGCTTGGGAAATACCGGGTTGTCGACCGTCAGTACCAGCGTCTCGATGCCCGCGTCCTGTACGCGTTGCACGATGCCTGCGGTGATCGCGGGATCGCGTGCGGGGTAGAGGTGATACCAGATATGGTCGGGTCCGACGCGGGCCACCTGCTCGATCGGCATGCCGCTTGCGCCCGAGATCACGAAAGGAATACGGGCCGCCTGCGCCGCCTGCGCGAGCAGGACGTCAGCACCCGGTCGCAGCAACGCCGCGAACCCCGTCGGGCCGATCCCGAAGGGACTGTCGTAGTGCTTACCCATGAGGGTCATGCCCTGTTCACGCGTTGCGATGTCGCCCAGGTAACGCGGCATCAGCCGAAATTGGCGGAACGCCGCTTCATTCCAAAGCACCCCGCGTTCGTCCTCGACGCCGGACTCAATGACCTCGAACAGCATGCGCGGCAAGCGCCGGCGGGCCAGGCGTCGCAGGTCGTCGATGCTCAGGGCGGCTTTGAGCGCCTCGCTCATGTCCGGGGGCCTTGGAACGCTGGGCCCGCCGCCAGGAGGCGATCGACGAAATCGCGCAGGGGCTGGCCCGGCGCCGCACCCAGCGCGTGGGCTGTGCGATTGACGTGCGACAGGATGCCTTTGGCGAGGATCGCGCGCGAGTCGCCGATCGGCGCACTGGCAGCGGAAACCGTGCCCGCAGCGATCCCGCGCACATCCAACAGTGGCAGGCGCGCAATGCCAGCCTCATCGAGGCCGACCCCTGCGTCACTGAAAAACACCGCATGAACGTCGGGGCTGATAAGGCCGTCGGGCTGTCCGCGAAACAGGGCAGCGTGGGAGCCGGTAACGGCGATGGCGCCTGCATCCGCAGGCTCAAGCATCGGGGCTGCATCCAGGCAGATCACCTTGCGTTGGCCGGGCTCGTCATGGATCGTGTAGCGCTTGCCGCCGCCTATGGGCGGGGGCTGGCGGGTGACCACGGGGCAAGCGGTCATGCGCTGCGCACACGCGTGCACCGTCTGGCCGACTCGACATCCTGCTGCAGCGG
>Ga0315899_10005866_pt1 | contig 13225 bp, 17 predicted proteins | sample LakEriMetagenome_2_FD_203518 | JGI IMG/M metagenome (GOLD analysis project Ga0315899, IMG submission 203518) | Freshwater fungal communities from buoy surface, Lake Erie, Ohio, United States - Buoy 4 MA112 | ecosystem: Environmental > Aquatic > Freshwater > Lake | place: USA: Lake Erie, Ohio...
TCTTCGCGCATTAAGGGCCTGTCAACCCTTAAGGGTTTCAACCCAGCCTGTCAAGCTGCTGCTTTGCAAAGTTTCTAACCACCTCTTCGCGCATTAAGGGCCTGTCAACCCTTAAGGGCCTGTCAACCCAGCCTGTCGAGCTGCTGCTTTGCAAAGTTTCTAACCACCTCTTCGCGCATTTTCTCTTGCTGCATCTGCTCTTCCTGAGACAGCGCCAAGGGATCTGCGGCTCTCCGGGGCGGCTGACCCTTCGAGGGGAGATTTCGGGTTCAAACCCAAAGCCAATGACCAACATAGAGACAAAAGAGACCTACAACATAGAGACAAAAGAGACCTACAACATCGGGTTCAAACCCAAAGCCAATGACGGGTTTAGGGTTTAGGAATTAGGAATTAGGGATTAGAAATCGGGGAGTAGGGTTTAGGGTTTGGGGATTGGGGTTAGGTGTTAGGGTGTAAGTTTTTTTTTAAAAAAAAGGGACCTGTGGGGCGGCGGGGTAGCCAGGTGCTGGCATCGACTGCGCCGCCTGGGCAGACAGACAGACAGACAGACAGACACACTCATAAACACACACACACACACACACACACACACACACACACACACACACACACACACAAACGTTATGTGTGCGTGTGTGTGTGTGTGTGTGTGTGTGTGTGTATAGGGTATCATTAGAGCTTAGGGCTTAGGGCTTAGGGCTTAGGGTTTAGGGGGCCTCCTAGGGGGCTTCCTAGGCGTGTGTGTATCAGGGTTTGCCGGTGAACTAGTAGTTAGGCGGTCAAGGGTTTAGGGTTTAGGGTTTAGGGTTTGGGGTTTAGGGTTTAGGGTTTAGGGTTTAGGGTTTAGGGTTTAGACCTGGTACTGAGGCACAGTTTGCAGGGGGGTGAACTGGTAGTTGGGCGGGGGTTGCTGCTGAAGCTCGATCGGCTTGGCATCGTCCACCTGCGAGAAATTCTGAAAAGTCAGAGCCACAGCCTAATTTTATAAAACTATAGCCCAGGGCACTGACTTTTCAGAATTTCTTCCTCCAGCATCTCCACCGGCTTGCCACTCGCGCGCATTTGCGCGGTCTTCTCAAGCAGCCGCTGCTATTCGGGTGCGATGAGCGCCCCAGCGTCAGCAACATAAAATAGTTTATAAAATAGTTATATTTTTTTCGAATTATCTTGTGTACATGTGGTTGGAAGGTTTACATATGGTTTACAGGCACGCGCGCTGCTTGCGCATGCTGGGCAACCGACGCAGGCAGCAGCCGCACGCAGCAGGCACCAAGGGAGCGGCCAGACCTTGGCCTTCCTGAGCTTGGCCTCGGCGAGGGCCTTGAGCTTGGACTTGCTCCCCACCGGGTGCGCCATCTTGTCCGCAAGCACCTGCTTGCAGGAGCGCATCATGCGCACTTTCATCGGGCGCAAGCCCTGACCCCTAAACCCTGAAACCTAAGCCCTAAACCCTCAACCCTCAACCCACCTGCTTGTAGGAGCGCATGATGTGCACTTTCAACGGGCGCACACCCTCGGCCTTCTCCTTGGCCTGCCGCTGCTTCATGGCCACCTGGCGGCGGATCATCTTCATCAGGTAGTACTTGCCGTTGGGGATGGCTGTCTGCGCAATCTGAGGCACCGCCGACTTTTCCTCGATCGGCCCCTGCTGCCGGCCCCACGAGTCAGCGCGGGCCCGCACGCGCCGCAGCGACCGCGGCAGCGTGCGCCGCACACGCGCGAGGAGGCGCGCGGTGAATGGGTTTCAGGTGGGGGGCATGCGCGCAGCGCGCGTGCGCAGTCGCTGCCCACCACTTGCGCGCACCTGCTCGCCGAAGGACGCCACAGCGGCGACCACGAGCAAGCCCGCAGCCACAGCTGAGACCCCCGCCATGAGCGCACGCCTGTGAGAGCGCTGCTGCGCGGGCATACGCAGCTGCGTGTCGCGGTCTGCCGTGCCGTGCATCGGCAGCGCCTCCGCGCGCGGCATGCTCTCGAGCTCCCTAATCCGAGTAAAATCGGCAACTCAGTGCTGACTCGACAGAACCGCATACGAACTGGTTCGTGGTCTCTGTACACTGCTTGCCTTTGAACAGCGCAGGGCACGGGCGAATACCCGGGGCCCGGCATGGCACAGCACCGCTCCATCTATTCCTCAGATGGCGCGTCGTCGTCGTCGTCCTCGGACGACGAGACGCGCCCGCCTTCTCCGCCAGACCAGGAGGAGCAGGCGGGTGACGAGACCGAGGGGGAGACCGAGGGCGAGACCGACGAGGACGGGTCCAGTACGCCAGGTTCAGACGACGCGGACGGCGATGATCATAGGTCGGCGACGGAGGAGGCGGACATGAAGAGACACGTTGCCGAGCTGGTCGTCGCCAGGTGCCCCCGCAGTGCCCGCCGCAACCCGCGGCGCGCGCAATCGATGTCCGTGCCCCCTTGCCCCCTTTGCCCCTCTCCTTTACAGACTGCGTGCACGCACGCCAGGATGGAGCAAGCAGCGGAGAACGAAGCCTGCAGAGCCCTCATCTCGCAGTTGGAGCGCGAGCGAGAGCAGCTCTGGGCTGCAGTTGCGAATGAACGGGAGGAGCACCGCGTCCAGCTCGAGCGAGAGCGGGAATTCGAGAAACAGAAATTAGTAGACGTGCAGGTGCAGCTCTTTTGTCCTGAGCAGCCCAACCGTGCTTGAGCGTACCCTCTGCCATGCGGCGCAAGAGTTTGCTCACAAACTCACACATGCTGTCGGTGCAGCGCCAAGTGCAGCGCCAGGAAGTCGAAGCGATTACACATCTTGAAAAGCTTGCAGAGACGCAACAGCAGGTGAGGCCACTCCGCTTCCGCAAAGAAATCAAATTCTAAGACGCTTCTAACACGGATCTGACACAAGGAGACTCGGACCCTTGCACTATTCCTCTCCCTCCTGCCATCGCACAGCTTCAGCTCGTACGAGCGCAGCGCGACCAGGCTCAAGCGGATCTGAAAGCGCTACAGTCAGAGAGAGCGGGAGAAAAGCGTGCTGGCACCGCTGCCGTCGATCAGGATCAGTCCTCTGGTCGTTCCAGTGCGCCATGTGCGGCGACGGAGGGGATAGACGTCAAAGAACAGGAGGGAAATGCAGCGAAGCAACAGATGAGAGACGAAGTGGAGCGGGAAGGAGAGCGGGAAGTGGAGAAGGAGAGGAAAAGGGAGAGGGAGATGGCAGAAAAGGCGAGAGATGCGCGGGAACGGGAAATGGACGAGCAGGTCATATTCAAGCCAGTGCATCCTGTCACGCGCATGCTCACGTTTGACACTGAATCCCTCTGCTCCTGAGGGATGTATGACCGCTGTCTCTCTCCGTGTCTTTTATGCACAGGTTGCGTTGTTGCAAGGCACCCTCAACCAGCTTCAGGTGGAACCTCTTTCACTTGATAAATGTGACCTGCGCGCAAAATCCTGAAGATGATGATTCTGTTTATTGAACCCTGGCTCGTGATTAATTCCAGGCAAGCATCCACACCTTGATGCGCCACCAGACCCCCAAAACAAGCTTTCCGACTGCCCATCAATCACTCCCTGCCGACTGCGATCGCGCGCCGGTTCCAACGAGCATACGCACTGATCACCTGAAGGAGCAACCTGGAAACAGCGCATTGAGAACAGACACGGTGTACCCACACAAACAATCCATGAAGCGGTACAAAGGAGCCAAAAGTTAATTCTTTCTAGACAGACTTTTTCAGCGCAATTTTTCAGATGAGCTGCCATCTTTGAAATAATGTAGAAATATTGGGTCTGATTATGCTCCTGTTTTTTTTTATAGAACACCAAAGCTTTCAGAAACGTCAAAGCGAAAAGTCCATGTAGACTTTGACAATACGCCCCAAGATATTGTTCAAGAAGATTTTGACAGTGAGGGCGGAGCTGCAACTCGGAACAATGGAAAGCAAAGGGCTGGAGTGGATTCAAAAAGAGGAGGGATTTCCGCAGCATCAGCAGCACCACGCCAGATACTTTCCTTGAATCACTGTAAATCAACACCCACCTATTCGGTCGACCTTGATGCGGTTGCACGCATGACAGCACGGGAAGCGGTCCTCCAGCAGGCGTCAACCTCCCAGCGCGCGAGTTCTGCGACCGGACCGGTGAGGTATTGGACGTCGACGGACGTTGGTACACGAGCAAGTGGCAGCACGAAGTGGAGCCGCGTGGGACCAACGTCAGAGCAAATGCGAGGGCCAGGTGCTGCCACGTCTACGTCGCCATCGCTAGCTGCATCTTCTCCCCCCAGCACCCCTCACAAACCCGAAAGTGCACGTACGTCGCTGTCTCTAGATGGAATTTCTCCCCGCGAACCGCGTCACAGATCCGAAGTAGCACGCTACCGGAATGAGATAACCAAAATTGAAATAGAAGGCCATGTTCCGTCAACCCTGCTCGGAGCTACCTACCGTAATATTCCAACTCCATTTTTGGGGACACAATTTGAAGCAGCGGTGGAGGGGCTTCAATTGGCGTTCATAAATCTCAAGCACAACATGGGCGTGTTCGACCCGGAAATCTTTGAAGCAAATTTACACATTTTGCATTCAGAAGCGCAGCGGCTTTCCTCCGAGGCTGCCATGGCACATAAGCAGTTGGAAGAGGCCAACCGCCAAGTAGAGTCGATGCGGAAGTCTGAAACTCGAATGCAGGCCAAATTCCTTGCCATGCAGTCAGATCTTGAGGTGCTGCGAAGGTTGTCGCACCCCATCTCCTTCAAAAAAGCTTTTTTGAGCAAGGGCGCAATGGGTTTGTGGGAGCACGGAAGAGAAAAAGGCATAGCCATGTATAATGGCTCGAAAAGTGGTGAACGGTATTTGGAGAGCACCAAAGGTGTAGATGAAGAGCGAACCAAGGTGCTGCTGAAAAAGTGCATTGTGCTGCAGCAACAAGTCGAACAACTTCAGCAGCTTCAACAGCTCACCACCTGCCAGGAAGAAGAGCTTGACATCTTGCGACAGCTATTAGAAGACAGAGAAATTCAGATGAAAGCGAAAGAAGCGGAGAAAGGGAGGGAGCTTGCGGCGGAGCGAGAGAGGCGTCAAGCCTTGGAACGAGAGTGGCACAAAGAGCGGGAAATCAGGGAGAAAGAGAAATATGAAAGGGACGAAGAGCGCGAAAGAGACATGGAGAGAGAGCGTGCAGAGTGGGCCGAGAGGGAGAAAACAATGAAGCACATGCTGCATGCTACGCAGCAGTTGCTGGATGCTCAAAAGCTCGATCAAGGGCGAGAAAGCCGCAAGACAAAAAATCAAGTGCAGGGCATTGCAGAGACGGGGGAATATTTGCCGCAGGATGTCAAAATTGACGACAAAGACGCTGGCATTCACGCAGAGGCGCACAACTCGTCGTCGCTTCCCCTCAAAATCCCCGCCATTCCCATTCCTCCACTAAAAAGCACAGCTTCGGCCCATCGGCGGCCTTCTCCACGAACGTATCAGGTAGCAGGGGCCCCTGTGTCAGGACACGTTCAAGGAGCAGAGATGGCTGCATTGCAGAAGACTTTGGAGATGAAGGAGATGGTGCGCATGTTTTTATGTGCTTTTTTCAGACTGTCTGTATGTACCCATGTGCTGATTCCTATGGGGCCTGAGAACAGGAGCTACAAAGGAGGGAGAGTGAAATAACACTCCTGGAACACAAGCTCAGAAATGCGCAAGAAATCTGTCGACTGGACGAGGGAGAACGGATACATGAGAGCAAAGCCGCCGAAAATGGAGCTCATCAGCGTTGCCAAGAGCTGCAAGAAGAACTCACTTTCAAGGACAAAAAAGTGGCAGAGTTACAGAGGCTTGTGGAAACACAAGGAGCTGAAATGGCCCGAATCCACGACACTCGGGTCGAGAAGCGGGAAGACACAGAAGCCCTTGATGACTCACTGGAGCGGCAACATAGCAAAGTGTTCGGCAATGCAGGATCTGTTACAGTCGGTCGTGCAGGACGTGGCGAGGAAGACTTCGAGTTGGAAGTAAATGCGTTGCGGTCACAGATTTGCGTTTTGAAAGAGCGCCACTGCATGGCCGAAAACAATTACACTACTGCCAAAGTCCAAATCCAGGCGCTGCAGTCACAACTTGAAACATACCGGGAGCTCGGTTTTTCCACAATTGCTCTGAGTTTGCCGCCTCCGAAGGCTTTTGTGCCATCACCGCCAAAACTGCCGCCAAACCCGCAAGCTCAAGCAGCTTTGGAGAGTTTGAGGGCGCAGGTGAAGGAAAAGGAGCATGTCCTGGAGGAAAAGGAGCGTGTCCTAATTTTTTTGGAACGAACAAACGCTGAAACGGTGAAGAAGCTAGGAAATCAATTGGCGCATTTGCAGAGCCAGCAAGGCGAGAAAGAGGCATACCAGCAGGTATACACACTGATATTCACACATGTACATGACTGGGCGCGCTTGCATTGCACGCGAACGCAAAATTCAAAGGGGATATTCTCAGACCTTGATGGCAATACACCAGAACATGTTGGAGCAAATTCGCGCAAGCCATCGCGCGCAGTGCGAGCAGTTCGAGCAATCGCTCGATATATTGAAGAAAAATGTGCAAAAAGAGAAGACCGCTGCAACTCGGTATTGTCTTTTGGGATGTGGAAACAAGAATGCGACATTGCTGTAGACATGTTGCCTCTGAATATGTTTTCTGGCGGTGTTCCAGCTGGCACAAACGCACCGAAAAGCTTGTTTTGAAACTTCACAAGGTTTCGACAAGGGGAAAACAAGCATTAGGTGCATTATTTCTTGCATGATCTCATTGCTGCTCTCGTTTCCGTGTACATTATTCATCTGAAGGCCCCTGCACCAAATGTCCGTTGAACTTTCTTTCCAGCATTACATCCTTGCAGACTTATGCATTCACTCACTCACGCGCACCCCAGTCTTTTGTGCATGGCTACAGCAGAAGAGGAGGGCGGCGGAGGAACGCATGAGGCACGAAACTGCTCAGCGTAGCCTGAAGGAACTGGAACAGGTGCTGTCTGTAAGCTTCAAAGAAAGAAGCGTATTGGTGATTTACGCTGTGGATTGGGAACGTGAACAGAGTGATTCAAAACCCTGAGTATTAGCCCGGGGTCCAAGGGGCGATTTTCTCTCTCTTCCAATGAACCTGGATTGCTTACGACCATGTGTTTTATGCGTGAATGTGTACGTGTGGCTGTACGTGCATGTGACAGGAGTACAAAAAGGAAATCGCTGAGATGAAGAAAGAACATGAGGAAGTTTCCCAAAAGCTTGAGAAAAAAGTCCGCGCTGCTTTGCTGAGGTTTGTGTGTGTTACACATGTGCGCAGATGCGTGTGCATGTGTACCTGTGTGAGTATATCTGCATGTTTGTTTGTCGGTGTTAATATGTGCGTTCACGTGCGTGCACGTGTTTGTAGGTACGTGAGTGTGTGCACACCGAGAACGTGCGTAAGCGCATGCGTGCGGTCATGTGGAGCCATTTTTCAGAATTCTGAACACCCCATCACACGTGAACACACCCTGGTTCCTCAGCGCGCAGGCCGAGAGTAAATCATCCAGCAAATGGAGGCATACAATAGCGGAGAAGGAACAACTGCTGATGGAAAAAGAGCAGATGCTTACAGAAATGGAAGCAGAAAAGCACAGCCTCGTTTCTCAAATACAGGCTCTGAAGAAGGCGCAGGTCGTGGAGGACCACAGAACTGAAAGATCTGGAGAACGTCCGAAGTCGACTGAAGAGGACTGGCGATTAGAAAGTAGATCGCACTGCAGCAGTCCCCAGAATTTTCAAGAGACAATGAGAAAACACGGAGCCGACGGCGAGGAGGTGAACGGAAAAGGAGCAAGAGAACCTGAGGGATCAGAGGGAAAGGTAGATAATGAAGCTGCTCTGTTGTTCGATCTGAGCTGCAGAAGCATGGCAGCGCCATTTGATTCACCCGGGGCTGGAAATGCGCACGCAAGCGAGATTATGGACGGAGTTGGTGAAGAACACTCTAGGGATTCACTGGAGCGTATAGCACGGACTGGTATGGTGGATGCGCTTTTTGCGGCTAGCGCAAAGGTAAGCTTGCCCTACGATCCTACCTTGTCAATGCAAGACGTAAATCTTGATTGTAAGCGAGTGCGTGAGATCGACTGTGTGTGTGTGCGTGCGAAATCTAACGATATGCATCTTACCCTACATCTATTCCATCAGGTGGAGGAATTGGAAACACAATTAGCGGCATCACATACCGCAAACATCCACTTGCATTTTGAAATTGAGGCTCTCAGTTCTCTCGTGCAGAAAGGGCTGGAGGGTGCTGGAGCGGGGGCTGGAAGGGATACAGACTGGGGGAAACATAGAACAGAATTGAGTCCGGCTTTTAAAACCTTGACGGATGCGAGCAGGGGCAAGAGGGTAGCGTTGCCTAGTGATGGTGCGCAAGAGAGCAGCGCCGCTTCGAATGCGAGCCCGAGTGCAGGTGTGTTTACACATGCAGATGCGTGTGTTTGGGTGGCAGTTCCTGAGAGGAGCGGGTTCAGGGGCGGGTGGGGGACAGGACGAAAGCCGTGGTACACAATAACGAAGTTTGAGCCGTCCCGTGTATTATGAGCGTGCATGATGTGTGTGTGTGTGTGTGTGCTGGGCGGCAGGTGGTAGCAGTATACAAGGCAATATACTCGGGGGAGGCCTGCCTGGATTGCGATTGAATGTGTCAAGATTGTTGGAAGAAAGGGACAGGTGGACAGAGAAGGAGAGGGCGACAAGCGGAAAAGGCGCGCAACAGGCAGATGACGGCGGTGGAGGAAGGGGCGACGCACCGGTTGTGAAGAGTGCAAGAACTCCTCTTAGGCCCACCGGTCAATATTTCTATGTGATGTAATGGGCACAACACACGGAACACATGAGACCACATGATATATATATGTATATAGTTTATGTATATATATATAAACTATATATATATGTTTATATGTATATATATATAACCTATATATATCCAACAACACGCGGATACTATATATATACAACAACACATGGAACACATGAAACCCACATGTTCTACAGTGATTAAGTTTGCGCCAGAGATACGCTTTCATTTTCCATGAGTGGTGTGGAGTGGTGTGTGTCAGGGTATAATCTGATTTTCTTTTGTTCTCTTGTTTCCTCCCGACCTTTTCCTCCTGCCCGCCCTCCCTCTGTTGGTTCATGTGTGTGCCCACCAATTTCTGTTTACACAGTTGCAAACAACGCTGCATCAACACCGACTCCTAAAGGCGCGGCCAGAAACGCGTCTCTTTCAGACAAGAAAAAGGACTCCCTTCGTCTTCCCTCAATGCGAGGAGCTGCTGGGATCGTAGCCAAGAGCTTGGGTGGAATTTTGTGTGCATTGTGTGTCAACAGTTGTGTCTGTGCGTGTATGAAAGTTTGCGTACATTTAGAAATCCACATCTCTCTCTCACACGCGCGCTCTCTCTCGCTCTCTCTCTCTCTCGGCGTGCGTTTGCGCGTCTTATGTACACAGGCGATATGCAAAACATAGTCAACACTCTGCGCTCAGAAATGGCAGACAAGCAACGTGAAATTGAAAATGCGCGGGAAGAGCTGCAGCGCTTGGGCGACCAGGTTTAAACGCAAAAATTCGTTGACTTGTAGAATAGACACGCTGGACTTGCACGCCGATCACATATGAACATGCAAAAACACTCATTCTTCATTCCTGCCCAGCTCGAGCGCACCCTTGCAGAGCTCCGGCAGAAAAATTCAGCACTTGCACTCATGAAGAGTGAGTTGCAAGCATCAGCATCAGGTTTTTTTTTCATGTTCTCACTTTTTCCAATCAACCCCATTTCCTTGAATGTTTCAGCCCAGAGGGGTTTAGTCACCTTTCGGTCATTTTTGACTTATTTGTCAACTTTTTTGCAGCTGCGGCAACGCGTGCAGTGTTTGTGGATACTCGAGAGCTCATTGTTGAAGTTTCAGCTTTGCTCGAAGAGGCGATGCAAGTGGCGCGTGACGTCTCAAATTGCGAGTGAGTCCTAGCTAGATTTCTTGTCAATGGGTGGTCGTGCACTTGTAAGTGGGGTACAGATGGATTGAGGGAAGGAGGAAAAAGCGTGCGCTGATGATGTATGCAACCCCCGAACATACAGACACAAAGCGCTGAGCAAGACAAGCAAGGAAGTAGCTTCAGGCTCCGATGAAATTCTAGGAGCCGATAAAATTCCGGGAGGCTCGAATCAGCTGATCGTGCAGGATTTGTATCTTGAGATTGAGAAAAGAGATTTCGAAATTGAGGACAAGAATATGGTGCTGTGAGAGAGAGAGAGAGGGAGAGAGAGAGTGTGTGTGTGTGTGAATGTGCATGGGATTCAGATTCTTCTTTTGTGCCCGCGTATTGAGAACGTGTCGAAGAAGTTTAAAATGTCGTTCAGAGGTGTATTGTCGCTTGCCATTTTTCTTTGAATATGTGTGTGCGCGCATGTTGCAGAAGATCGCCACGCTGCAAGAGTTGGTGGACGTCGTAAAAAGCCGTGATTTGGAGCTGGAGAAGCGCGACATGGAAATCGACGACCGCAATCTCGAAATCAAGGGAAAGAATTTAGCCATCCAGAAGCTCAAAGAACGGTTACAGATGGCGTGTGACACATCGATCGCATCACTGCGCGAGAGTAAGCGCGTGACTGACGTCAAAACTCAACAAATTAATCAACTCTCTCTGTTGGTAGCTTCCCTCCGCGCGGACAATGAGACTCAGGTGAGAGAAAGAGAGAGAGAAGAGAGAGAGAGAAGAGAGAGAGAGCGAGCTGGCGTTGATTTTCGCGTTTGGACTGCATCTTCTTTTTTAGACTATTTGAATGTCTCCGTCGGTCTCTGAACGAAGAGAGAGAGATACGTGATCATGTTCCTTTGCTGGATACACTGTAGACATTCCTAACACGTAACGCTTGAAACAGGAGGAGAAATTTCGGGAAGAATCTGAAAGGATGCAGGTACGCTGCTAGTGCTGGGTTTTGGTGTATGAGCCGTGGTCGAGGAGTTCGTGTTCTGTCTTTGTGTTGACATACGTTTTCCACGTCTTTACCATCGGAACAACACTGTTGGATTCCATGTTCTTGTTTTTGTCCTTGTGCCTGTGCTTGTACTAGTGCAATTTGTATGGTGCAATTTGTCTAGTGCAATATAAGCAATTTGTATTGCACTACACAAGCAATTTGTATTGCACTAGGCAAAAATTTATTGCACAAGCAAGCTGTGCTTGTGCTTGTGCTTGTGCTTGTGCTTGTGTTTGTACGCTGGCAGCATCAGGAGACGCGCCGAAGAACTATTGTTTATCGCCTTCTGGGCCTGAAAAGGTTACGGGCAATTTACATTGATTGAGCAGGCCAAACTCCTCGACGCAGTAGGCTCGATCAATCATTTGCAACACCAACAACAGCGCCTACAAGACCAGCTGGTACTGAAGGAGCAGGAGATTTCGTCTCTTTCCATGGCCCTGGTAACTTTGCAGTGTATCGCAGTCGCGAACTCATGGACGTGTGCGTTTTGAACTTGGTGTGGTTGCGCAGGCCGAGGTAAAGCTGCTGGAAGAGCAACAAGTAGGGGCACCCGGCGATGTTGCGGTACGGCCACTCCACAGTCCACGGCCGGATGGCGCTGGTGCCTCCACGATGGAGGTATGCGTAACAGTTTTGTGCTCGTATGTGTCAGCCTGGATAACATAAGGGAGGATGGACTAAATCTTGTTTTTTTTGGTCAGCTCTGAAATCGTGCTGTCGTAGTAGACCTCATCTTGTTTACGACACTTGTTCTTGTGACTCACTGGTGCGGGAGACGAGTGGCAGATGCTGTGGCAGACGCGGTGTGATATGCTGCAGCAAGACAAGGCAAATCTCGAATCTACCGTGTCTATGCTTCGTCAGCAGCTCAAAACCATCTGCGGCCAAAGCGCTCGGACAGACGCCGAGTGGGGATACAGGGCGACAGGCATCACCGACTGAGCCCCGACTCGGCTCGGTGACCTTAAAGAGAATTGGTTTCCTTTGTTTTCCAATTAAACACTCAACTCACACTCTTTTGGGTGACTTGGGTCGGTGGCGATAATGATGACCCCTTAAAGTCACGGTCTAGTCAAGGTCAAAGACAATTAGGTTCGTTATCTCCGTTTGTAGTACATATCTTCCTCAACATAAAACCATGGCTTCCTTTCTCTGATCGCCTCGCGCGTTCTACCTGGACCACCTGAATTGAGTACAAGTGAACAACACACTCTCTCTCTCATCCAAAGAGGGAGCCAACCCATCCTTTCGCCTGGCCGCGCTCGACGCGCGCCATTTCCTCGGGACTGATTTGCAGCGCTATCGAGAGTGCTCGCAGGAGCGTCTGGTCTTTAGTCTCCAGGTACTTGACAGTGATGTTTTTGATGTACTCGACGTTGTGCGTCTGCTGCGAGCGCTGAATGAGCGCCTGGCTCTCTCGCAACTGTTCCTTTAGGAGCACTGCCTGCTTACTGAGCCTGTGTCGATCGGCATCGGCTTCCTTTAGCTGCTCACGAACTGAGTCTAAATGCCTCGCCAAGCCTCGGCTCTCCTCCGAACAGCGCTCCTCCACTTCCCGCTTTACTCGCTCTATCTCCTCCAGCACCTGTTGTGTGTGTGTATGTGTGTGTGTGTGTGTGCGTGTGCTCTCCTGCAGCACCCGTTGTGAATGTGTGTGTATGTGTGTTTGTCCTCCAGCACCTGTTGTGTGTATGTGTATGTGTGTGTGTGTGTATGTGTGTGTGTGTGTGTGTGTTATGCAGGAACACGACCTGCATGTGCATGCATGAACTGTGTGTATGTGTGTGTGTGTGTGCACACGCTTGATTTCATGCGTACATCGTATATGCATATGTTACACATATATTTACTCTCTCTCTCTCTTTCTCTCTCTCTCTCTCTCTTTCTCTCTCTCTCTCTCCTCTCTCTCTCTCCCTCGCATGTAGCACCTCCTCAGGGCGCATGCTACCACCATCATCACCCTCCCGCCCCCCTCCACCAGCGGTAGCGGTAAGCACGGCAGTAGATTCCAGTAGACCCAGCAGCTTCGAGGCCTGAGCTTCCCCCTCCCACTCCCCGAACCCCCCTCCCCCCTCCCCCCCGCCTCCTCCCGTCTGCCAGCTGTCCTCGGGATTGAAATTTCTCTTGGGCGTGTCCCCCCTCGCTTTAGATTCTAGTGGAATATCCCACAGGGACGAGGTCGGGATCCTATATATATATATATATATTTTGTATATATATA
>Ga0315899_10005868_pt1 | contig 13223 bp, 2 predicted proteins | sample LakEriMetagenome_2_FD_203518 | JGI IMG/M metagenome (GOLD analysis project Ga0315899, IMG submission 203518) | Freshwater fungal communities from buoy surface, Lake Erie, Ohio, United States - Buoy 4 MA112 | ecosystem: Environmental > Aquatic > Freshwater > Lake | place: USA: Lake Erie, Ohio...
TGTCCAAAAATCAGCAAATCCGAAATACGAAATTCACTCCTGACCACCGAGAATCCAAGAACGTCCACGATTTTTCGGTAAATCATACGCATATTCACCGCCAACCATCTGATAATATCCCAGCATTTTCAGTAAGTCCCAATAATGGAACTACGAGCACATTATCATCATCTGCAGCTCCCTGCTTCGTGTTGGAAAGCATACGCCGCGCCTATGTTGACTTAGGTATCCCCGAAGACGCCATAAATTTCGTCCATCACTCTGTATACCCCGAGAAACACACTGAAACCAATCAAAGCACAAACCATTGCACGAGCACAACTTCCGTAGAGTCCCCACGCGGCGCACGCTCAATCGCCGCGACTCCTACCCAACCCCTCCTCAAGATGGATCGTGGTACGTTCTCAGCAGAACCATCCACGCCATCAGATAAGGTAAAATTTCCCCCGGCATGGCCCTCGCATCCTGCCTTCCAGAAGAGTGTAGCAAGCACCACGCAGCAAACAGCTCGGAATATCCACGGCGACGCGGCATGGCCGCCAGTCCGCCCCCCTAGTAGTGGCTCAGCAGCCGCTAGTCCCCCAGGCAGTTTTGTTGAAGCCGACCCTGAAGAAGTGACGGATCTTGCTCAGGAAGCATGGTATCGCCCGCAGCAACAGGCATCGCCTGAAGACATAGCCGCCACTCTTGCAGCGCTCCTTGCGTTCGCAAAGCCCTCAGTCCTCACTGACGGTAACAGACCAGAGACCCCGCCACCCTGCCGCTTAGTTGAACCAGCGGTTATACCGACATCCATAGACCTTGGGCAGTTCCCGGACCCGGAAGCGTGGGTCACCGACTGCGAGCACATACATGCGCCAGCTCCAGCTGACCGACCAAGGGGCCTAAGTAATACCACAGCAAACAAACAGGGTAGACTGGGTCAGGCGCACGCGCCGCGCCGCGATGTCACGCAGGTGGGATCTGACAATGCAGTCAGCCTCGCCTGCAAACAGGCCAAGGTGACACGACCGGCCGCAGAGAGCGCGCCTGACGGTATCCTCTCCTCCTCCACCCCGTCCCCCCCCCCCCTCTCCTCCCCCCCCCGGCCCCTAACATCCTCTCCCTTAGTCGAAGTCGACGCAAGGCTCGGTCAGGTCAGAGGTGCGTACAACCAGCCTGCGCCTTGCAGGCAGCCAGCGGCAGGATCACCGCGTACATCCTCTGTGAAGGTGCGTAGTAACGCCCAGGGCCGGGTCTCCCGGGAGGAGCGCAACAAGAAACTCGACGGTAATGAAGACTTTGCCCTCAGCAGCATAACGCCGTCAAAAGCAGCCCGCCCGGGGACTTCACCATCACTCAGGTCGGAGGTGGGTAATCTTGGCAGTCATCATGGAACGCCGGCGCGGGCGGCTGCCTGTCTCATCTCAGGTCCGAACTCTGAGGCGGCACGCGTAGACAGCATTCCGGAATCTGTGCCTGCGCCGACCCCCCAGATCGAACACGTCTGGACGATGGCACAGGAAAGCTCTCCATGCGCGCGACAGACTAGGAAACTCTTCTTGCTGAGTGGTGCGCAGCGCCTGCTAGGCAAACAGTCCGATGGGATAGACTTCAAAAGGTGGACGGTGACTGTCGGCGTATCCCTTGGCGAGCATGGCATGGTGACAGCGCAGGTAATTGAAGGAATCCAATCGACAATAACAGAGGCCATTAATAGTCCTGCTAACGGATGGGTGGGCCACAGATGGTATGTTGAGGTAGTGAGGATGATACCTGAGGCCACGACGGGGATATCAGGCACTGGCACTGAAGAACTAGATGGAGCAGCAGTAGACGAGACGGCTTGCCGTTTGCTGGAAGGTACGGAGAAGCAGCGAGACTTGCTGAGCGAGGAGACGTTGGTGCAAGATGACACCGACATGGAGCGCTTACTGTCGCGTCTGCTGCCCCTGCTGGCGTGCGGCTCGACGCATCGTAGCTCGACCCCGATGCCAGGATGCCAAGCGCCTGCGGACCCCCTAATCCCGCAGGCTTTCCCTCCTCTGGCATTGCCGGAGGTGGGTGGGGGGGATAAAGCGCGTGGCGTGGCAGGAAGGGAAAAAAACACAGGACCAGGCCTACGATCAAGCGAAGATCGGAACGCGCTGTGGACCCGGACGACTCCGGCCGCGCCGCCTCCATCGGCAACAATCCGGCCCGAGGGCCGCAAGGTTGGCTCCACTGCAGCACCTCTTTGCACAGGTGCTCCGAGTCTGCGAACCGACTGGACCCTGGGGGACTTCATGCCAGTATCGCCCATGCCGGATCATCGCCTCACGCCGGACCCAATAGCCTGGAGGAAAGCAGCAGTGGCTGAGAGTGCAAGCAAGCGACGCCGACAGCAAACGCAGTCGATGCAGTCTCGTGCAACCGGAACGGGGCAGCACCACAGACAGAATCATGCGCGCCCGTTCATCCAACCCAAGCCGAACCCCCTCACTCCCATTGTAAACACAGAACCGCCCCGGCAACCGACGGCACGGCTCCCACGCGTCGAATCGCCTGCATACACCCTCACTCAGAATTACTACAGCCTGCTGAAAACAGACGTGGAGGAAAGCGATGCGGCTATATGCCCCGACCGACACCGCCAGCAGCAAAAGATGAGTGGTGGTCAGCCTCCTCCGAGTCCACGGACACAGCCTAAGCATTTCCAGAAGCCGCCACTGCTGCCTCAGAGGCAACCAGCGTCAACAGCACGGGGGCGGCGTCAGCCTATTGCGAGCGTACCGCGACGGAGAGACGCACCGCACAAGGTGAAGGGATCTCCCGAAATGCAGAGTGTGAGACCGTTGCCGCACCAGGTCAGTCTGGCCCTCTTCACTCGACAAGCGCCACACGACGCTGCCGGACACCAGGCGCAGTGCGACTGGTGTTTCCCGTCGCGAATCGAGCAAGCAGAGGCAGACGTCCTCTGGGCCCTCGCAGAAGACGGACCTCTGACCTCCCGGATTCCGGCATGGAACCCAGCAGCCCCGGCTGTTTGGGCGGGCCAGCGAGCAGGGCCGACGCGCCGCATTTTGCCGACGTTGCAATATAATACCGGGTGTGGCCTGGCCGCCCGGCCTCCTTTCTCGTTGGCATCGCCAGCGGGGGAGGGGAGAGTTGACCCGCGCGGCGAGGCAGGGCGGGGGGCTGCTGGGAGACTCAGGATGGAGAGCGCATGCGCATCATCTCGGCGGACGTCTTCCACGCCGTGGGCGGGCACAGAGGACAAGCCTGCAATTTCCCCACTCCGTCCAGGCGCCCCCCTCCCCCCTCGCCTCCCCTTTTGTGTCACCACTGACCCTGGCGTCCGAGCAAGTCAGTCTGGGGCATCCGGTAGTGACTCCGAGTCGATTCAAGTTTTGGTCCGTGATCAGAGAGATCACGTCCTTCTGGACATTATCAGGAGTGACTGGGATGGTTTTGACCATCTCAGGCACGGGGCCTCTCCAGACCTGATAGTGGGCCTATGCCTGCGGAAACGCCTGGGAAGCTCCGAGCTACCTAGGCTTGACGTTTTATCGCCCGACGCCTGGGCCTTGTCCCGAGAGCTGTGGCCGGCAACATGGCAGGAGCTTCGCCACTTCGCCGCCAGCGGCGGCTCGTTTCAGATAAGGTCCCTCCTACATGGAGGCATGGACCCGGGCCGTCAGGCGGCCCTGGCAGCGATAAATTTTAAGGCAGAGACAGACTGGAACGTGCTTGAGCGACTCTTTGCTCAGGTACGACGCCAGGAGCAGATGTCGGCGGATGAGCCGGCCGATTATAAGGCTACAGCCGAACTGATGGGGGAGGCGTCTCCCTTGTGGCAATGGGCCCTGATGGAAGCTGTCCCAGGGCTCTCGGGGCGGTGCGACGCCGGTCCCGCGCGCATGACTGCGCTCCGTATCATCCTGGAGCGACCGCACGCTAGAGTGAGAGTCGTCCCTCCCAGTGTCAAAGCGGGGTTGACTGGACAGCTTATTGAAGTGCGGTTTAACAACGTACCACCGCCACGGACCTCTCCGTCGGGGGACCGGGTTTCCCCGGAATCCATTAAGGACTCTGTGTTGATGGCGATGGAGACTCTCGCTCCGCAAATCTGGGCGGATGACGCATTTGTGCTTGTGTTTACACGCAGAAGCATTAAACTCGAAGGAAACACTGCTGATTTGAAGCTTTTCAGCTTCACGGTCGTGCTGCCCTTCGGGCCCTGGATTGCTTCCTTTCTGGAAGAGCGGCTCTCGCTTTGGCCGGGCAGCTACTGCACGGTTGCGTCATCCGGCACCTTCATCGAGGTAGCGCTTGCGCCCCTCGATCATGATGTGTTCCGCGCTCTTCGCCTGAGTCTTGGCCTGAGCCATCCGACCAGCCTTGCCCTTCTGGAGGAAGGGCTTACACGGGCCTTATCGTGTTTTGTAGCCTGTCGCTTCACCACATCCCGCAGTGCCTCCACTGGGAAGGGGGGGAAGCGCTCGTTTGTTCATTGCAATCCGGATGAGGAGGGTTCGTCCACCCTCATCATGATGGAAGCGGCGCCGCTCCTCATGGCCCGTCGCAAAGGGTTGCACGTCGTGGTGCAGCTGGGAGTAGAGGATCAGTACCCGCTGGCACTAAAGCTCCAATTGCCTGTGTGCCCGCAATATGCTCTCTACCGCATGGTGGAGCCGCGCGAGAATGCCCCTCCCCTTCGGATTAGGCCCGTGCGCACGTTGTTCATGAATAGAAACGTCCTGCTGGGTCCCCTCCCCTCAGGGTGGCTGTCCAATAGAATCGAGATATCCACATCGGAGCAAGAGCGGACTCGCAGAGTGGTCGCAAGACTGTGTATCGACTGCCTAAACGCGGCAGACTGCAACTTCGTAGGGCGACGAGAGAAGGAGCCGAATCCGATTTTTCTCTACATAGATTTTGGGACAAAAGCCCATGCGCTAGCCTTTGGCTCGCATTACGATGCAGGGACGCTCCACCCGGCCTTTGTGGCCTTCTGGGCCTCTTGGTTCGAGGGCAAAGAGGTGCCTCTCTGGAGCACCAGGCTACTGATCGAGGCCTTGGAAGTAGTCAACTCCAAAGATTGGAAGTTGCTGATGGAACTGGGGACACGGTCCCCTTGCCCTTTACCAGATCAGGGGGCAAATGTCGTCCGCTAGTGAAGAAGCAAGGGGAGGGGGGTCCCACGATTCCCCTCCCCCCAGCTCGACGGAGGCTCCAATCCGCCGGGCTGGTCTCCGGCCCCGCCCAGAAAAGCGGGGCCGTCCGGTTCTCCCGCCAAATGCGACCATTGTGTATAGGATAGGGAGCAGCATTGGTCGAGTGGATCGCGTGAATCTCGAGGAAACTCTCCACGACTTCCATACAAATCCACAAATTCAGGCACGGTGCCGGGACATTACAGTCAATGCTGAGCGATATTTGACTGCAAATAACTTCCCGGGGAAGGGGGACCACTACATTGCGGCCATGACCATCCCTGCTGGGACTCCAGTTGCGTTCTACTCGGGTTTTTTCGAGAAGGCGGGTGTATTCCACTCCAGGCTCCATGACATGTGGATGGGGGAAGTAGGCTTAGGCTTCCCCGTCACCATCGATGCCACACCTGGTCGCGCGCTGGATGATGACGCACGGCCGGGAAGGCTGCAACTCATGAACCACGCCTGCCGACCGGGGAACAACACGGAATGCGAGTCAGAGACCTGTAGCGTGACGTTTTTGTCCCTCAAAGTACTTGTGACGAATCAAGAAATTGATGAAGGGCGCGAGCTCTGTTTCCCGTATCAAGAAGCAGCGACTAAGGACGGCGCCCCTTTCATCGCCGCTGGCGCCTTCTGGCGGCAGGCTGAGAGCCTGCCGGCAGTGCCAATTGGCTTTGGGTTAGTTCGCTGCAGCTGCCAGGGCTTCACCTGTCCTAATGGGTGGGGTCGCTTTGAAAAACTCCCCCCCCCCCCCTGCCCTCAACCTGCTCCTCCACCCCCCCTCTTCCCACTCCCATTCCCATTCCTATCCCCTCCACAACCCCTACTCCCTCCACCGCCCCCTCCACCCCTACCCCCCCCCCCCCCTCCCCCCGCTCCCACCCCCGCTCCCACCCTCGCCCTCACTTCCTCCTCCGCCCCAATTCGAGCCTCCTCCCCCCCCACCGCTCCCTGCGCCACCCACCTCCCCCGTTCCTTCCCACCCCCCCCCCCTTCTCTCCTAACCATCAATGTGGGTCGGGCGGGCTTTGTAGAAAGCCTACCCCACCTGCTTTGTCTGTTTGAGCCGCTGCCAGCGGTGGTGCTGTTCCAGGAGGCGCACCTTGCGCCTGCCGCTCTCGCGGAGGCGCGTGCATTGGCTCATAGGCTGCTGCCAATGTACTGCCTATTTGCGGGCAGCGGCCGGGGGTTTGCGCGCGGTGGCGTGCGACTTCAGACCGTCTCGCTTGTACATATCCAGCTGGCGGCTCGGGCATCGCTCCTGGACGTCTCGGAGCAGTTTGCTGCGGTGAAGCAGGCTGCTCCGGAGGTGTTGGCGCATGCCCACTTTATCCGGATAATCGACCCTAGGTCGGAGGTCACGTTACTGATAGCCAACTGCTACCAGTATCAGGCTGCGGCCCCAGCGCTTCAAGCGGCATTGCTGACCCTCACGAGTGCCGTTGTGGCTCGTTGGGCACCACAGACGGACCTTGTGGTCCTTGGTGGCGATTGGAATGCGTCGCTGAGGCCGCGTGTTGGCTATGTGGGAGCCCCGCCCACTGTGCTTGCAGACGCCCGGCTCCGTGAGTGGAGCGAAGCGAACGGCCTAGTCTGCGCAGCGCCGGAGGATCCCACGTGGTCATCTTACAATGAGCAGCGGCACTCAGTGCTGGACTGTTTCTTCTGGCGGTCAAACAGGGGAGGTCAGGATTTGATGTCCCCAGCCACCGCATTCTCGAGTCCCGATCCCCGCCATGACCACAAGGGGGTCCGGGTAGTTTGCCGGTTTCCGGGCATCGAGCCGATGCCGCCGCTAGAGAGTTTGTTTCGGCCGCTCCGCCTCAAGATGAAGGGCTGGTCGCACAAGCGACAGGAATGGCAGGCATCCACGACGCAGGCGCTAGCGGCGGTCGATGAGGGGTCAATCGACTGCTTTGCCCTGCTGGAGCAGATGAAGCAGGTCGCAGTGGACTGCGCACGAAAAGTACTTGGGGAGGCAGGGGGCAAGATGCGTTCGCTCATACCCCATCACTCGAAAGAGTTTAGGAAACTGAAGGAGCGTCTAAGTCTCCTTAAGGTAGTGCGGCGGGAAATCCATGCCCGCCGCAACAATGGGCAGCGAAGCCCCTCACGGGCGATGCGCCGAGCTTGGGACGAGGGCTTATACCCCCAGCCCTGCAGCTTCAGTGTGTTATCCTCTCTGTGGGCGCCAACCCACCAGGGATGGACTGAGAGTTGGCTGCGCAGTCTTCGCCAGCAGTCACAGACGACAGAGGAGGAAATGCATCTTCTCCGGCGTACAGAACTGCATCACGCAACCGAGCAGAGCAGGCAGGCTGCAATTGCTCGGTTTTATGATGGTGGGGAGCTGCGCCGCCTCCTTCATCCTCAGACACCAACCATGCACAGCCCGATGCTGCGCACGAGTGTGCCAGACAGCTTTGTGGTCGCTGGGGATGGTCTATCCTTGCAGACTGTGGCAACTGACCTTGAGCACATTGAAGGGCTCAACCTTCAATTTCAAGGGGGCTCTATCTCGGTCTCAGGAATTCGACCTGGGGACCTTCTCCCCTCTCTGAGGGCGGTGGCTCGTGCTTCACGAACGGTCAAGCTACTGCCGGCGGGCTCGCGTTTAGCCCACTCGTCCACGGACCGACTCAGCGCCTGGGAGCATTCCTTGGCGCTGGAAGCGACTGCACAGCAAGCAGTGTGCCAAGCATGCCTTGGAACAGACGTCACTCCTGTGACGGTCATTGACGGTGGAAGCCGATGCATGGCCACGTGGTGTTCGCGGTGCCTGGCCACCACGACTCTTTGTGTCCATGCGGCGGCGTATGCTGTCCTGCCATTCCAGCTCGGCGCTATTTCTCGCGTGCCGCCTGACTCAGGGGCAACACTACAGGGGGAGATTACTGAGGAAGATTTTGAGTTCTTCCTCAATTCTCTTCCACTGCGCACAGCACCGGGGCCCGACCAGTGTCCCTATGAGCTGATCAAGTGTGCGCCAGCAAAACTCAAGGCAGTGGTGCTCAAGTGCATCAACGCCATCCTCACCAAGCAGGCAGTGCCCCCTGCTTCTTGGTTGGGCGGGCTGATAAGATTTTTGTTCAAGAAGGGAGACCTTCTCGACGCAGCAAACTATCGGCCGGTATGCCTACAGGACTGCGTGTATAAGGTTCTGTCAGGTATCCTGACAGATCGGCTATACAGGCTGGCCGAACGGTACGGGTTGATTGACCCCTCGCAGGAGGGATTCCGCAGGCTGCACTCCACACAGCGCCAGGTGCAGTCTCTGCACTGGGCATTCGAGTCAGCCTCTGAACAAAAAAAGCGGCTGTATGTGGTGTATCTAGATTTCGCCAATGCATTCAACTCTGTGGACCACGAAGCCCTCTGGCGGTGGCTCCGGGAGTTGAATGTGCCCGACATCGACCTGCTGCGGTCGCTGTACCATGAGTCGTCTTACGTGGCCGACCTGCCCTATGGCAAGTCTGCGCCGATCCCCCTGACCAGGGGAACCAAGCAGGGCGACAAGCTGTCCCCCTTGCTGTTTGATCTGATTTTCAACTGTCTCCTCCTGGCGCTCAGAGCGACGGGGATCGCGCACCGGCTCATGACGGGCTTGCGCACGCCTGCGCGCGGATTCGCAGACGACCTCGTGCTGTGCACGGAGTCGCCTGAGGACATGAGCCGTCTTCTCAAGATAGTGGCTGACTTCTGCCAGTGGTCAGGCATGCGGATCAAGCTGCAGAAGTCAGTAGCATCGGCGTTTGACTTTGCGAGGAAGGAGGAACTCCCAACTGGGGGGATCCTTTACAAGGGTGTCCCCCTGGTACACCTCCCTGCGGACGCTAGCTTCTGCTATCTTGGGGTGCGTGCGAGCATCCTGGCACGCACAGCGGGAGGACGTCGGCCTCCCCAGTGGAGGCCATTGGCCTCTCCGAACTTGGATGCGGAGAAAGCACATGTTTTCTCGGTCACCAAGGATCTTATCGGGGTGGCTAAGCAGCATCGTTACCTCCTATCGCAAATGGTCCCGGCCATGGACATGGTAGCGTCGGCCCGTTTCCGTTACTCTGCTGCGCTGGTGCCGTGGAGTGACGCAGAGTTAGAAAGGCTGTACAAAACATGGCTGCAGGTTCACCGGGCGGCATGGCGCTTGACGCCCGGCTTCCCGTCCGCACCATTTGTGCTGCCTGGGGAGCAGGCTGGCCTCCCTGTGTCACACCCTCGGGTGGCACTGGTGCAAGCCCTGACAACGCACATCGAGCAGCTCTGTGCGCTGCCCGATGACCTGCGTCAGACCACCATAGATAGGTACATACGGCTGTGCAATCGTTGTGGGTGCCACAACGAGCGTGAGCTCGCCGAGCACTTACAGTCGCGGGGGCAGCTGCTGCGGTGCCCAATCGCGCGGCTTTTGAAGGCGTGTGGACAGCTGGGGGTTCAAGTCCGACTTCCAGCTTGCCTCACTCTAGGAAAGAGAGTACGGGAACTATCCTGGCATGGCCTTCTCGGGCACCTCCGCAGCCGGGCTTTGGCCCCTGGCGCTGCAGACCAGCTGCGAGCTGATTTTGCAACTGTGGAGGCCTCGTGGCCCGACATATGCTGCAGGCTGCGGCGTCGCGGCGTGGGTTCCCCGCGCATGCTAGTTATCAACCCGCGCGGACCTCAGGGGTTGTGGCTGCTGCCGAGCACCCTACCTCAGAACCCGGGATGGCTGGAGCCTCTGCGGCGGACCCTCTGCTGCGCGGACACTGCCATTCTCTTCCCTCTGTTGGACAGGGGAGAGGGGGTGCCTGATGAGGCGGTTCATCAGGCACTCCTGCATGACGTGCTGCGTGGTCTTCGCATGGGCGATGTATCTGTTTCATCTCTTTTTGCAGATGACCGCTGGGACACGTTGCGCAGCTCAGCCACCTGGTTGAGCTGGCAACTCACCTTGCAGCGACACGGACTCCCGGTCTCTCGGGATGTCTGGGCGACAGGGCACGAGAGATCGAGAGGCCCAATTCTGGACTTGCTGCTCCTGGGTGGATGTCCAGACGCCAACCCGGCGGTCTTGCGCGACCTCTGTGTGGAGCTGGCCCCTTATCTCCGCTCTGCGAGCATGGATCACAGGATGGAGGAAAGGAGCCCCCTTACCTGGGAGCCGGTCCGTCTGCATCCAGATGCAGCTCTGTTTACCTTGACAGACAGTACCGCCGGCAGAGCAGCCTATGGCCCCTACGACACTAGCACCAGGGATGGCCTGGTGCGTGTTGAAAGAGCTGGGCACCATGTTGGGACTGTAAAGCAGTCGAGGTTTGGGCTGCTGTCAGCTGCCTACGACCCCGAAGAGCTGTGTCAGGCGCTGCCTGCTTGGATAGCTGCTATAGAAATAGATGAAGCAGCTAAGGGGGTGCCCTCAACACAGTTCTGGGCCCAGGTCCAGGGCGTGCTTCAGGGGGATTGCATCCTGGGATGCAACCCCCTCGTCGCTCCCGCCGCGTTCGCGCGCGCATTCAGGAATATGGGGTCGCTTGAGGGATGGGGTCACGCTGACCGCTCCCCCATCACACGTGCAGTTTACTCCCTTCTAACCATCCCAAAACTAGAACAGCTGCATATGTGCAGGGGGCTCACAGCTGAGGGCTGCTGGTATGTTCTGACCCGCAGGTCCACCCTCGATCCGGAAGTGAAGCGGCATCTGGAGGCACGCGCTAATCCGTGTCACGTTTTCCCCAGGGGAACACGAGCGGCTGCTGCCAAGGGCAGCTGGAGGACAGGCAAAATGGGAACAGTAAAAATCTTGGAGAAATGGACCCTATGGGCTAGCTCAGGGGCAGCGCCAAATCAACAGAGACGGGCAGAGCTGAAACTCCGCCTCACTGCCCTCCGCTTCACCGTGGAGGGCGTGGCCCCGTCTGATCGGCTGGGCAGGGAAGTGGCTTACGGCCCGACGGGGGCTGTGTATCAGTACGACGGTATCTTAGTGGCCACGGATGGCTCCCTCAAGGGTGATGGCAGCATGGGTGCCGCCTTTGTCTCTATGGGGGAGCGCATCCCCGCTCGAAGTGTTGCTGTGTTCGGCGCGGCGTCTTCGACCCGACCCGAACTGACAGCTATAGCCTTGGCGCTAGAAACGTGCCCGGCCACGGAAAACCTAACGATATTGACTGACTCACTCGACTCGTTAACCACCCTGTTCCACCTGCGGCGTGCGGACTTCCCCATCACGCTGTACCGCAATCCCACGCGTCAGCTCTACATACATATTGTGCGGCTGCTGAATAGGAGGCATGCTGCCGGCGTACTCACGCGCCTGATCAAAGTCAAGGCTCACTGCGGTGAGCCGCTGAACGAGGCTGCCGATGCTCTCGCGTCAGCAGCAGCGGAGGCGGACGGGGCCCCCATGTCAGGGGAGCTGCACCTTGACCCCTGTGCAGTCCATTTTTATCTCAACCACAACGCGCCAGTCGAATGGGACTCCAGGGTCCGGAAGTTCCTCACCAGGGAGTCAGCCAGGCAGGCTGCAGCCAAGATGTTGGAGCCTCGCTCGCGGCGCGATGGCACTGACGTGGTCCCAGCAATAACTACCAGCTGGCTGATGCGGCAGAACCAGGGTCGGCAGGTATTGGGAGCTTCTCTGTGCGCCATGCGGACTGACGCCGCAAAGCGTCGTGTTTTGCAGACATTGGCAGGTGCATTCCCCGGGAATGCCCTGCTCTTTAAGTGGAAGATACGGACATCTGGAGCGTGTGACCTCTGTGGCGCCCCTGCAGAAACGCAGGCTCACATCCAGTGCGTGTGCGTGGCGCTCAAAGGAGCGCGGATTTCGGCGCACCATAATCTGGCAGGCATGGTGTTCTCTGCCATCGCAGCAGGTGGCCAGGGATGGATGGTATACAGGGAACTGACGCTGGCGGGCCTGCAGGGCCTGCCGGTACCTGCCACCGCAATAGCAGAATGGTCGAGGATGTGTGATGAGATCACAGACAGTGACCTGGAGACTGCGACCGATGCCGAACGGGCACTGGCCTCAGGCATCAGACGGAAACGCCCCGACGGGTGGGCAGTGCACTGGGGACGGCGAAGGGTTCGGGTGTTAGAGTTCACTCGCGCTAATGACTACCGGCCGGACTGGCATGAGACGACTGAAGACTACAAAACAGAAAGGTATCGACCGCTGCGCGACAAGATGGCCGCTGGACTCCCGCCCCCGTGGTCAGTGGAGACAGTTTGCTTCACACTCGGAATCCGGGGCTCATATGCAGAGGCACAGTGGGCCACTTCACTTGCGGCACTGGACGTCTCGCCTGCCGGGGTGGTCGATCTCATGACCACCCTTGTCCCCCTGTGCTTAACTGAACTGGATGGGCTGTACAAAACCCGCAGCACAGCACTGCGGCAGAGGTTAGATGCATAATACCACACTGATTGATGCCGCCGGGTCGGTTATCCGGACGGACGGGCCGACTCGGACACAGATTGACCAGAACAATTGCAGGGAAACAGAAAATTTGGAGAAATCCCAGCTACTGCTCACAGTCATTCAGCTCCTGCAACCCCCCCCCCTGCACTCCTTCGGGTCTGCCTGTGTAATTAGATTTACCAGGTTCCACCTTGTTAGCCGCGTGCGAGGGTCCTCTTTCAGCAGCGACAGCACTTACTCAGAACAGATTAGTCGTAGTAATAACCCATTTCCCCACTGCTGCTGCTGTCTACTTGTTTCCTGCTGTTGCTGTTGGACATGCTGCAGCTGCCTGCTTGTGTCTTGCTGTTATCTGTGGGCATGCTGCTGCTGCCCGCTTGTTTCTTGCTGCTGCCTGTGGGCGTGCTGTTGCTGCCTGCTTGTTTCTTGCAGTTGCCTGTGGGCATGCTGCTGTTGCCTGCTTGTTTCTTGCTGCTGTCTGTGGGTATGCTGCTGCTGCTGCCTGCTTGTTTCTTGCTGTTGCCTGGGGGCGTGCTGCTGCCTGCTTGTGTCATGCTGTTGCCTGTGGACATGCTGCTGCTGCCTGCTGGTGTCTTGCTGTTGCCTGTGGGCATGCTGCTGTTGCCTGCTTGTTTCTTGCTGTTTCCTGT
>Ga0315899_10005870_pt1 | contig 13223 bp, 9 predicted proteins | sample LakEriMetagenome_2_FD_203518 | JGI IMG/M metagenome (GOLD analysis project Ga0315899, IMG submission 203518) | Freshwater fungal communities from buoy surface, Lake Erie, Ohio, United States - Buoy 4 MA112 | ecosystem: Environmental > Aquatic > Freshwater > Lake | place: USA: Lake Erie, Ohio...
ACGTAACTGGTGCGGGCACGAATGGAATTGGAATTGTAATGTTTCAGGTCTTGCAGAAAGACCGAACTGCTGTTGAGAAATCCTCCGATTGTAGCCTTGTATTTGATTGTTCCTCCAAGCTTCAGATTGAATTCGTCTGTAACATCCACATGCCATTTGTCATAATTGACGTCACTACCCATAAAACCCTTGATGCCTTTCGTGTATGCCAAACTGAAAGTTGGCCACTTGGAACCGATAGCCACTTTGCGTTCGGGCAATTCGATATATTGCTGCCCGGGCTTGAATGAAATATTAAATTCTAGAATAACAGCCTGATGCCTGTTGTTGTAATTGTTCAGGTATTTACAATCAGGCGCATTTGAGGTAAGTCTAATCGTGTCTCTTTTATAAAAAGTATAATCGGTTGTATTACTCAGCGGAAATCGGTCTTCATAAACAGCTTTTACTTTCCAAAAAGCACCACTTTGGTATTTGCGGATATATCCTAGACCTCCATAATATTTCTCATATATCTTCATTTCATTACCACCGGCAAACAGTGTACTGATGGTATTCACCAACGGGTCCACAGGATTATCTGCATTGTATTGAGACACTCTTTTACCCCCTGATACAAACCAATTATGCCTGTTCATGGATTCTTTGGATTGCTTTTTTCTTTGCATCAACACAACATCCATCCAAGTGTTGAAATGCCCATTGTTGTAGCCAAAACGAAATCCGGGCTTCATCAACAACGTTAGTCCCTGTGATTTGAATTTTTTTTCTTTAAAAAGAGTGAGCTGTTGCACCAATCCTTCAACGGTGTTGTAATTGAAAGAGAAAAGCAATGGATCCATACCCCAATTGTAGCGTGTGCTTTTTCCATAATGATATCGATCGATACCAGTCATCAAGAGATTGTCCAATTTGATTTTTCCCTGATGTTTGCGTAATGAATCGTTATTGTTATTTCTTGCAATGGAATCCTGAGCAATCACAAATAAGCTGTCTTTGACTTGATAATCTCTGATTTCATCTGTATTCAAAGGAACTGGTCTAATGGTGTCCCAATAGGCTTTAGGTCGACCGGCAACTGCAGTATCGTATTTGATCATGACCTTATCGAAGATTCCTTTTTCAAATGAAGGATTGATGTCATAATTAGAATACACACTGAGAAAACGACCTTCCAGATCGAAATTGAAGAAATTGAGACTAAATGAAAGTAATTGATTTTTCACCCTGGTCACGTCATTTTTCAAAGGCACGTGAAGCTGCGTGATCTGCAAAGTGTCCAAAAGTTCGAGTTGCGATTCTTTGGTAACGCTTAGTTCAAAACTATGAATACTAAATACATCATCGTTGATATTGATGGTACCGCTGAACAATGGTTCAAATTTTCTTTTGGGCGTGACTTGGATACTATAAATCGACTTGCCATTTTCTTCAAAAGTGCCCAACATTTTATACTTATAAAATCTCATTGCGCCATCTGCAATGGGCGAAACAAAGCCTCTTGAATTCACACCATCTCCAAGAACATCCACATTATTCTGGTACATGTTGACAAATGTTGGAAAAGTAAAGCCAAATCGATTACTGCCACTGACCCTGCTACTGAGCACTTTCATCTTGAACTGTTTGGGTTGTTGACTAAAGATTTTCGAAAGCGCTTCAGAAAGATAGATCATGCCTTTGCCTGTAGAATCTAGCTTCAAACTGGAAGCCATATTTTTTTGCTCATCCACACCGATTGTAGTGCCGAAAAGTTTCTTGGGCATTCCTCTGAGCTTGATCACATCTTTACTATACAAATCGCAAGAAAATCCATCGACCTGGCTATTGTAAAATGTTCTTTTTTTAATCGCCTTTCTGATGATTGCGTATGCAGGATTCTCGCCCTTGCTGCTGACGACCACCGCCTGCATCATCAACTGTTGTGGTTTCAACACAAAATCAAGTTGAGTATCCGCATCAATCGAAATGGTCTTTTCAAGTGCTTCATAGCCAATATGCTGACAAACCAGTGTATATGTACCAGGCTTTAAATTGAAACTATATGCGGCATTGTTGTTGGCACTTACACCAATAGAAGTGCCTTTGATCATCACAGATGTGTAAGGAAGCAAGGAGCCCTTTTCATTACTAACGACTCCTGTCAAACGTTGCGCTTTTATCGCTGAAATTGGGATGACAGTACAAAGGAGTATAAAGCATAGTTTTCTCATGTCAATTGATGTAATTAAAGTTGCGAAAATAAACTGCAATCATTCAATGGATGATAATGAAATGTTAATTGCCCAATGTATCCGGAAACGAATGCCTTCAAGCCGATTGCTTTTTTCTGACCAAAGACCCGGATAAAGATGCGAATCCGCCAACAAAGCCGCCGATGGCACCGGTTAATAACACAAGAAGTATCGGACTGTCTTTTTTCAGGATTAAGATAGACATGTTATGTGCGAGAATATGCTCATTCATGAGGCTGATTAAAAAGCTCATGCCACCCCACAATAAAAAAATCGCCAGAAATCCGGCAAGAAACGCGATGCCTCTGCGGAGGGATATCACAGCTGCAACTATGAAACAAACCGGAGCGATCGTCCACCATGGCAGATATAGGCCGGTTGCAAACGACAAAGTCATCATCGAAACAACACTAAGTACAAATTTCATCATGAAGCTTTATTTGGATTTTGCAAAATGAATGAGGCCCGTAATGCGCGCATCGTTTTTGTCAGAAGGCTGCATCTTCCATAACTGAAAATAGTTGCCACTAGACCAATTTTCGATGGCGTTGTTGTAATATTTGCTGCCCGGATTCCCGCTTTGGCCTCCAGGATAAATACCATAAGCTTCAGGAACATCAGACAATTGCACGACCATCCTCCAGCTCGGGCCATGATCTGATGTGATGGCATTGATATCCTGCTTACCACCTCCGAGCACCAGATGCTCGCTACTGAATGCAGAAATCTTCAACAAGTGACTGATATGAGCGTCTTTATAGGCACCCCAATTTAATTTTCCTTCAGTCTCCATTTTTTCAATTTCCTTTGCTGTTTTTCTGAATGCAGACAACATAATCAATTCTTCATTTTCTAAGGCAGGGGTATAAATGTTGTCAGTGAATTTGTAGACACTGTCAGTCATCAGGGCTTCCAGTAAGCTCACATCTTGTGGCTTTGCTATATTTTTTGGCGCTTTGGACAGTTCATCATCATAAACTGCAGCCTTCAATTGCTTCCAGAATAAATCAAAAATAACCGCCGCACGTGATTCTTTATTTTCATTGAAATCCCAACGCCTCAGCTCTTCCATATATTTTTTCTCCAATGTGCCAAAATCCTTTGCATCTAAATGATTGACCATTACAGGGATCGCCATTTCAGCAAAAAGATTATAGTTACTATTTTGCAATGCAATCATATCTTGAATGGAAATATTGTTCATGTAGTTTAGCTGTCTGTTGATATACAATCCTCTAATCATCGGATAATCCCGACCTAGATAGTAAGGATATGAAGTGTCGGCAGGCCGCTGGTTGGCGCTGCTCACAAATCCTCTTGGAGGATTGTATTGGAATGGAGTTTCATTTTCCGGTATCATGAATTGCCAATCGTAACTGCTGTCATTTCCTGGCATAACAAAATCGCCCTGCCCTTTCCATTTCGCAGGAAAATCGCCCTGTGTGCGCAAAGCAATGTCTCCATCTCTGCAAGCAAATATGCAGTTTTGTCCGGGTGTCTTCAAATATTTCACAGCCTGTAAATAGTCGTTGTAATTTTTTGCGCGATTGAGTAAATAGAACATCTTGAGTTCATTACTGGACTGATGTGCCGACCATTTCACGGCATAATTTTTTTTAGTGCCCGAGGATTGACCAGCGAAATGATGATCATACATCACTGGACCCCAATGTGTGTAAATCACCGTATCAATCTGATCTGTTTGACCTGCAACTTTGATTGTCTCTATTCGTTTAGTAGATTTTGTCCAAGTACCGTTGAATAAATATTCATTCCTGCTTGCATCTTTGAATGTCACTTCATAATAGTCTCGCACATCGCGTCCGCCATTGGTAAAACCAAAGGCACAATCATCATTATAACCAATAATCACCCCTGGTGCTCCCGGAAAGCTAACGCCATAAACGTTATATGTAGGTGTGGAAATCTGTATCTCATACCAAATAGAAGGAAGATTCAATCCCAAATGCGGATCATTACAAAGAATTGGCGCTCCTGATTTTGTTTTTGAACCGGCAACCGCCCAATTGTTGCTGCCATTTTCGGGATTGGGTTTATAAACTTCGCTCACTTGAATGCCTGCACTGTCTCTTTTGAAATAAAGTGAGTCTGCAGATGCGGGCTTTGTGGGAAGCCTCAGCGCATTTGCCTGCAGTGAATCTTTTGGAATCACAGGATCCACGTGCTGCTGAAAATCGGGAAACATGAGATCAAAATCAGCACTGCTGAGGTAATCTCTGGCAGCAGTCATTTCAAAATCATTGTCATGACCAGCAAGATCATAACTCATATATTTGAGAAAAAGAGCAGACTTCAAATTGCTCCATTTTTCTGGTTGGCAATCGAGTAGCTTGTATTCAATTGGCAAGCTGGACTTGGTTAATGATTGGATGTATGCATTCACGCCGGCCGTGTAATTGTCCATCGCTGCTTTTGTATCAGGGTCTGCCTCCATGGCTTTCAGCGAATTTTCTGCGGCATAAACCATACCCAATCTTCTGAACTCACGATCATGGTTCAGTGCTACATTGCCCACCCATTCACTGGCGCGTCCTGCGGCCGACATGGTTTGAATCTCCATTTGCCATAGACGAAATTTGGCATGTAAATAGCCTTGAGCGAAAAATGCATCTTCTTCCTGTTCAGCCATAATGTGTGGCACCAAGCGATCATCAAAATACACATCCACTTTTCCTTTGAGCCCGGAGAAAGTCAGATTCTCTGAAAAATCCTGATTCACAGGTTCTGCATTTTGCCAGAGCCCTTCTTGCGGAGAGAGTAATCTTCCCATTCGAACTTTAAACAAAGACTTGCCATCTAAAACCCAGCAAAGCGTTACGGTGACAGCAGTGGTAATTAATAGAAAAACAAAACGCATGATCATTGAATATGGTGTAATTTAAAGAAATATCCCTGATTGACACATTTCGACAACCCATTTTTGAGAATGCAGCACCCTTGAATTTTCACAATTCGAGATAAGATTATTCCTATACCTCTATCTATCATTTTTTTGCAGCCTAAATATTAATTTTGGGAATGAATGAAACATTGAGCATCCACACCAAGAATATACTGGGCCTCAAATTACCTACAGACCCTAGATGGGTGAATCTGGCAGAATTGGAAATGGCTGAAATCCTGACCGATCATGCTTATTGCGAGCAAAAAGCTGCTACCACCTGTATATCATTGATTCAAAAAAACCCCGACAAAGAACTTCTGGTTGAATCGTTGAGCCCTATTGTAACCGAGGAATGGGGACATTTCAGATTGGTACTGGCCGAACTGAAGAAACGAAAATTGCAATTGGGCAAACAACGCAAAGACGTTTATGTGAACAAACTTCTCGAATTCCAGAAAAAAGGTGGATCCCCCGATGAAAGATTTCTCGACCAGATGCTGACCATGGCATTGATAGAAGCCAGAAGTTGTGAGCGTTTCAAGCGACTCAGCGAAGGACTCGACGATGCCTACATGCGAAAATTCTATAGAAAGTTCATGGAAAGTGAGGCCGGACATTACACCCTCTTCATCAACTTGGCCGAAAACTACATTGACAAAAAAACCGTACGCAAGCGGTGGAAAGAATGGCTGGAATACGAGGCCGCTCTCATGGACAGTGCCGAAGTGAGGGGCGATAGGATACATTGATGTTTGTGGTTTGTTCGCTGCGCGAGTTTGTGGTTTGGTGTTTATTGTTTTATTAACATGTTCAACGCCAAACCATTGTAACATCTGATAATAATCTAACCGCTGAAATCAACACCCGCGGCGTGTTTGATTCTATATATTTGATGATTCTTGATTAGGAATTTGTTATTTTTCACTCATTCAACTTGTTGAACGCATTGAACTTATTCAACCGCTGCAACTATCTGATATAATACGTCACCGCATTCACCACTTGAATCATATTACCTGATTTCAGCGAACCTCTGAATTGCGGTTGATCGAAAGAAGAAAAATAAGCAAAGGGAACGCCGTTGAAACTTTTCACCTTACCAGAGAAAGCTTTATCGTCCATTGAAGAATAATAGCTGATGCCAACAGTGCCAAATTGTTTGATTTTATTTTTGAATGCATCATTGTCGAAAGAAGTATAATAGGCGATATTGGTGGTGCCGATAGATTTCACTTTGCCTTCGTTTGAAGGATCATCATATCTGGAATAGTAGGTAATGTTGATGGGGCCAATGGATTTCAATTTTCCCACCAAGAACTTTTCATCAAATGAAGCATAATAATTGAGTTGGGTGCGGCCTATATACCTGATTTTTCCTCTAAGGGCCTCATTGTCATAAGCTCCATAACGCTCCACCCGACCTTCGTATGGTCTGAGCTGGCGCTGGATGAAATCGCCCGTGCGATCGGCATACATATCTACCCCCCACTCGCCAATCTCTCCAGTTTGCGAAATAGACAAAACCACATTCTCATCCATTAAAAAATAAACATTCATGGATGCACCTTTGTCGTTGAGATAAACTTTCTGTATTCTTTGCGCCTCAGCAAAAAAGCTGGATGAGCAGATCAGGAGTAAAAGAAAAGTATTTTTCATCACATATAATTTAGAGTTGAAAGTATGAAATTAATACGATTCAAATTCATCATGAAGAATATTTTAACCTTGTAATTGCTCGTAAAAAATGGCTAATTCCTGCCCAAAGTCAAGTTGAGGATACTTATTTGATAATGACATTGTTTTTTCGATATGCGTTTTGAGGAATGTTTGATGCGCATCAGTTCCGGGGTGCATCGAACGGTGACGTGCTGCGATATGAATGGCATGTATTTCCTTCATCAGCAATATACTCTCCTGATCCACACAAGTTTCTTTGAATTTCTCCCATACATATTGCGTAGCCTGATAATTAGGATGTACCATATCTTCTGCATAAAACCTGTAGTCGCGTAAATCATCGATCACCAGTTCATAAGAAGGAAAATAATGCACATGATCAAAACCTGAAACCAATTCATGAACAGCAGTGATCAGATTGGCCTTACTTCTGTTGTTTTCAACAAATCCATCACGCAGGTGGCGTACAGGACTGATGGTGAAAATGATTTGTAATGACGGATTGAATAATTTCAATTCCTTGATGATATGATCAAACAGGAAACGAATCGATTCGGCGGGCAATAACCTTTTATTGAATTTATCCGCGGGCACTTTGTGACAATTTGCAACAGGCATTCCGGATTCAAGTTCATATACAAACGAAGATCCCAGTGTCATGATGAGCCATGAAGCACTACGCAGCGCTTGCTGTGCCTGTGTTTGAGAAGCATTGATTTTTTGCAGACAAGCTTCGGGTGTGACATCCGAAAATCGGGTGTGATGATCCCAACTACCCCAAAGCCCATCATGAAAAAAAAGATCATCAGCATCGTACCATTTATTTGACATGTAAGATTGCAGTGCCTTGCATATGCTCGAAGGATTGAAAAGTATCCCATGCGGATTGTCGGTCACTTGGAATTTATGGGCAATCAATTTATTGCCTATCTGTTCAGTAAAACAGGACCCTGTCAGAAAAAGCTCCTGACCGATCGAAATTTTCTTGGTAAATGGTTTGGGCGTAAATGCGATTCTAAAATCCATGATTCGTTACCGTTAGCTGAACAATTCATTGGCGATGCTTCTGGCATGGTCGTATGCAGTTATATCCAAATGAAGCTCGATGTTTTTATCTGTGAAATATTGTATCATCCAATCTGTATTCATATTACCTACAAGCGCATTACCCGCCATAGGACACCCACCGATTCCGTTGATTGCACCATCAAATCTGTTGCATCCCGCCTGAAATGCGGCATCCAGTTTTTGTCGCCACAACGTAGCATCCGCATGCAAATGAACACCCAACTCAATATCCGGCAATGCCTTTATCATTGCTGCTGTAGTTTGAAAAACCTGCTCTGGCGTAGCCAATCCAACCGTATCGGCAATGGAAATAATACCTACACCGATTTGCCTGATTTTATCTGCCCATTGCAACAACAGATCTTCATTGTAGACATCACCATACGGATTTCCAAATCCCATGGACAAATAAACCACTAACTCTTTTTGATGTGCTTGACAAATTTCCTGAATCTCTTTTACCCGATCCAAAGAATCGGAGATTGTGGCATTGGTATTACGAAGCTGAAAAGTTTCAGATACAGAAAAGGGAAATCCGAGATAACTGATAGATGAATAGCGACTCGCCGCCTCCGCACCACGAGGATTGGCAATAATAGCAAGCAATTTGGAATCCGATGATGTGAGATCCAATTGTTGCAAAACAACTTCAGTATCCGCCATCTGAGGTATCGCTTTGGGAGATACAAAGCTGCCAAAGTCGATGGTATCAAACCCGACTTTCAGTAACGCCTGGTGGTAAGCAACTTTTTTTTCAGCAGGAATCATGAATGGCCATCCCTGCATAGCATCCCGGGGGCATTCTATAAGTTTGATGTGGCGAGAATCTTCGATCATGCTTTTGCGTTATAACTTGATAGGTGTTCTTTGTCTGTTGACTTCATAAAGGATTACCCCTGTAGCTACCGACACATTGAGTGACTCAAAATCTCCTGGCATCGGAATCTGAAATGCTTCATCGCAGATTTTCATCAAAGCAGGATAGATGCCTTTTTCTTCTCCACCCATCACGATGGCACATGGCTCAGCAAGATCGAGCATGCCTATTTTTTTGTCAGCAGTCATTTCGCTGGCAAAAACCTTGATGCCATTGAGATGCAATTCATCCACTGCTTTCATCAAACTACCTACCCTACAGACTGCGATTTGTTCAAGGGCACCGGCTGAAGTGAGTATCGCATCCTGATTGAGCGCTCCTACTCCTTTGTCAGGTATAATGATGGCATCCACTCCAAATGCATAGGCACTTCTGGCGATGGCGCCGATATTGCGGATGTCGGTGACGCCATCCAGGATGACGAACAAAGGCGTTTTGCCCTGCTCCACCACAAAAGAAATAACCTGCTGCAAATCCTGATACTGAATTTTAGAAATAATGGCAATGCAACCTTCATGATTGCTGACATTGAAGCTATTCAGCTTCTCCACAGGAACTTTACTGATGGGCACCATTGCCTGTGTAGCGATATTCTTGATGTCGTCAACTATCGGCCCATGAATATTGGCTTGGAGATATATCTTTTCTAGATGTCTGCCTTCTTGCATGGCGCGGATTACAGCTTCGCGACCTATGATCATAGTGTTTTTCTTGGGTCGCTGGTGCTGATGCCTGAAATTTTTCATCTTTCAAAAGTAATTGATATTCTTTCAAACAAAAAACCATAAGCCTTAACTTATGGTTTGTGAGATAATGTTGTGATTCAATCTTATTTCAATGCGAATGCTTTCTTAACATCTTTCACGGCATCCAGTTTTTCCCATGTGAAAAGTTCAACTTTCTTGCTTACTTTTTTACCATCAGGAGAAACAAAAGTTTTAGTCACTATTTCATTTTTACGACCCATGTGTCCGTAAGCAGCTGTTTCACTGTACATCGGATTGCGGAGCTTCAAACGTTGCTCGATAAAATAAGGTCTCATGTCGAAACAAGGCATTCTCATGATCATGTCGGCTATTTGCCCGTCAGTTAGATTAACTTTAGCTGTTCCGTATGTGTTCACGTTGATACTGGTTGGTTTGGCCACACCAATAGCGTAGGAAACCTGCACCAATACTTCATCACAAAGTCCAGCAGCAACAAGATTTTTAGCGATGTGGCGTGTTGCATAAGCAGCAGAACGGTCTACTTTGCTGGGATCTTTACCGGAGAAAGCACCACCACCATGAGCACCTTTACCGCCGTAAGTATCAACGATGATTTTGCGGCCTGTGAGACCCGTATCCCCGTGCGGTCCTCCAATTACGAATTTACCGGTTGGGTTGATGTGGTATTTGATTTTATTGTTGAACAGGTGGGCATATTTTGAATATTTGGCTTTCACTCTCGGAATAAGGATGTTGATCATATCCTTCTTGATTTTGGCCAGCATCGCATCATCCTTTCCGAAATCATCGTGCTGTGTGGAAATCACGATAGCGTCTATACGAACCGGACGATTGTTATCGTCATATTCCAGCGTCACCTGACTTTTGGCATCAGGACGAAGGTATTTGATTTGTTTGTTTTCTCTTCTCAATACAGCCAGCTCTTCAAGCAATTTGTGAGCGAGATTCAAAGCCAGCGGCATGTAATCATCTGTTTCGTTGGTGGCGTATCCAAACATCATGCCCTGATCACCGGCGCCCTGTTCTTCCTTATTCTTACGCTCAACACCCTGATTGATATCACCTGATTGTTCGTGGATAGCTGAGAGAATCCCGCATGAATTGGCTTCAAACATGTATTCGCTTTTGGTGTAGCCGATTTTACGGATGACACCACGCGTAATTTCCTGCACATCAAGATAAGCTTTACTCTTCACCTCTCCGGCAAGCACCACTTGTCCGGTGGTTACCAAAGTTTCACAAGCAACTTTACTACTGGAATCGAAAGCCAGAAAATGATCGATAAGCGCATCACTGATTTGATCGGCTACCTTGTCGGGATGTCCTTCACTAACCGATTCTGATGTAAATAAATAAGGCATATAATTGTTTTTTTTATGGTTGCAAAGATAAGGGATGGAACATAAAAAAGCCCACGTGATGTGGGCCTTGCTTTATTTAATTTTTGAGTAAACAATCCGCAATCGCATTCTGTAAGCCGGGTTAGGATGTTGGCCGCCACCGATTCTAACCCTGCCGTAGGCAATTGGGTTTTTGTAAGGTATCAATGTAGGACTGTACTGCGGATAAACCATGCTGTGCGCAGGGAAAAGCCTCAACTTGTAGTTGGGTGTTCTTCTGGTAACAAGCTGTTGTATGTATCTGGTGAGGTTGATGTTGTAGTAAGCTTGAGCCGCACCGGTTTGGTCGTATCTTTTCTTGAGGAAACCACCGAAATAGCCAAGGTCCACCTCTGCGTTGTAAGGGAAATAAGGAACTCCTGCAATCTTGAAATCGGGATCATAAGGTGCACTTGGATTAAGATCATAATATACCGGCTTCCATTTATTTGTACCTGAGTCCACTAAATCCACATAGAGATAAGGCGATTCTACATAGATTTTATCATAAACCGGATCAGGAATCTGTTGTATCTGAAGTTCGGCACGATGGATGACTCGATTAGTAATATTATCTAATCCAGGAATAGTGAGATTGGCATAGGTGCCCGGTGTCGTCTGCAAATAAATTTCCTGGTCTCCCGTAGGTAATGTCGATCTGTTGCGGGTGATTTTATTGGCCACCGACGAACGACGGATTGTCTCGCCTTTAAGACCAGAATTAAAATAGAAATTAGAATAAACGGTGTCAATGACGCCTGCGTTTCTTTTTCGATAATGCATCTCAAGCCTGGTCTGGTCTTCCAGAAGATTGACATATATCAGCGAGTTGCCGCTGGAGGCCAATACGGCAAAGCCATTATTGAAAAAGCGAAAGAGAGAATCTGCAGTAAAAGCCTTGTTCCTGGTGGTGTCTCTAGTGAAAAGTGAATCACGGTAATAATCATACAATTTGATCCTGATCTGGTTGTTGATGGAATCTCTCTTCCCAACCTTCACATAATTGGTCATACTTCTGATGTCAATCGTCTTAGGATCACTCAGCGGGCCATTGAGAATAGGCTGATAGTTGATGGTATTGTAACTGAAAACTGAATCCCATTGACCGTGTGCATCTTCAGAAACTTCATATACTCTCAGTTGTATAGGCTGTGTACTGTCGCCCCAGAAAGATTTATAACTCAGACATAAGACAAGAGAGTCGGCCTGAATGAGCGTATCTGTAGAAACTCGCTTGTAACTGTAAGGATAATAAGGCGGCTTGAACTGGAGGTAAATAGAAGCGTCTGTGCTGCCCATCAAAGGATCATTGACTTTACCGACTACATACTCTTCTGTAAGACTAAGTTTAGTGCTATCGGTACTAAATACACCCTGGGTGGTGGTGATGTCCAGTGTATCTGCGAATGTGTTTACATTATCTACTTCAGGAATCAGATCTGCACCAATATTGGTCGTGTCCAGTTTGGTACAAGCGTTGTAGGTAAGGATTACTAAAATGATTATTGAAAAAGGGATAGCTCTTTTGAAATGATGCACTGGAGTCAATTTTTAACTAAGTAGGGTTGTCAAAATGATTATTTAGCAAGATCGGCATACAATTGCAAATACTCTGTTAAATCACTGTCAGGCATGAACTTGACGACCTTCTTACCTCTAACTTTTGAAAACTCTTCCGTTAACTTTTTGTCTGTATCTTCCGCTCCGAAGGTGATAGCATCTGCAAAATGAGCTCCACCTCTGAACATAGCGACATTGTTGTTGTCTTTGAAAGGTTCGAGTTCTTTTTTGGTCACATGATCGTTGATTGTTGCCAGTTTCATAAAATCAGCACCAAATTTTTCCTTGAATGTAGTATTGCCTATTGTGAAAATCACTTTGCTATTGCTGAATACCGGCTCTCTTTTGTAGGCATGCTTGATGAACATGGGGATCAAGCCAGTCATCCAGCCACTACAATGAATCAGGTCGGGAGGCCATCCAAATTTCCTTACTGTCTCCAACGCCCCTTTACAGAAGAAAACCGTTCTCATTCCATTATCATCAAACCATTTTTCATTCTCATCGTTGAAAATCTGCTTCCTCTTGAAAAAATCTTCATTATCAAGAAAATAAACCTGTAATCGAGCATTGGGTAAGGAGGCCACTTTGATTACCAATGGATGATCATCGTTATCGATGGTTACATTGATTCCGGATAAACGTACCACTTCATGCAATCGATGCCTACGTTCATTGATTACGCCGAATCTAGGCATGATACAACGCACTTCGTAGTTGTTGTCGTTCGCCAAAACCGCCAACTTGTTGATGATTTCGGCAAACTCAGTCAGTTCCAGATAGGGCGAAATCTCG
>Ga0315899_10005873_pt1 | contig 13219 bp, 6 predicted proteins | sample LakEriMetagenome_2_FD_203518 | JGI IMG/M metagenome (GOLD analysis project Ga0315899, IMG submission 203518) | Freshwater fungal communities from buoy surface, Lake Erie, Ohio, United States - Buoy 4 MA112 | ecosystem: Environmental > Aquatic > Freshwater > Lake | place: USA: Lake Erie, Ohio...
CTCTGATCACTGCTATCAATTCCGGTGATCTGTACAGCCGTCATCAGCAGCATGCATGCGGACCAGCAAACAAGCTCATCAACAACGTGATCCTGGATGAATACCGTTTCGATGCATTACCCATCAGCGCGCGCTCGGTGAACTATGATGGATTAGATCTTATTTCTGAAATGGCATTGCCGCAGTTGATGCGTACCTCCATGGAGGTGACGGATCAATCGTTGCGCGATTGCGGCCGTCCAACCACGACGCTGCATTTGCCATGCCTCGATGAGTTGCATCTGGGACAGCTATTGCAAATGATGATGTTGTGTGCCGTCGTCGAAGGGGAGTGGTCAGGAATCAATCCTTGGAACCAACCTCAGCTAGAAGCACTCCAGGCAAAAATCTCTAAGTCGCTCGGCCAACGTTAGTCCGTTACCAGGTGTTCTTGCTGGCGTTCGTTGTGGCGCGTAAAAAATCGGTGACATCGCCAGGTTCGCGACGCCACCGATTTTTGGTGATGGGACCTTGTGGACGAAGTGCAACCGTACGAGTTACTTGGCCCGGAGCTGGATACTCTCCGAGTGGCTGTTAAATTCCGGGGCGTACATGCATTGAATCGATGCATAGCCCATCGGATAATCCCCCGCATGCTGCACGCGCAATGCGTACTCGAAGACGTAAGTACCTTTGCGGAGGTAATCGATAAAGAAGTGAGTGGCGGTATCGCGGGTGCTCTCGTAGTAGAACAGGCCGTCCTGGAATTTGTATCTGCTGAGCACGTTTACCGGTTCGGTACCGCTGCCACGGTAGTCTTTTAGGTGAACATACTCCATGTCGCGGTCGGTTCGGAGAACAACGCGGCAAACCAGTTCCTCACCTACAGAAACCGATCCGTCGGGATCTTTGCCATCGACTTCGACGAGGACGGGGCCTGTCTCTTTGAGAATCCGCTTATAAAGTTTCTTCTCGAGTTTGAGCGGGTTCCCTTCGGTCGGTGTGATTTTATCGATCGATTCTAGATATTGCCAATGCAAGCTACCCCAACTCACTCCTGCGTCTGGTTTGCTTACCGTCACGCGTCCCATCTCAGGCTTGATCTCACTTCCGGTGAACTTGTGCTCGTAGAAGCCTGTGCCGGCCTCGACATCCTCGGGGACAATGGTCATGTCGGCAACTTGGACAGCGACCAAAGCATCGGAGGCGAGCCAGTTGTTGCCTCGCCTCAACAGGGCGTACACGGCATCCGCGGTTGCCTTGGTCGTTTTCCAATTTTGGGTCTGTTTTTGCTTGAGAAGCCAGACCTTGCACTCTTCGACGGCCCGTTGGTCATCAGCCACCTCGTCGAAAGCTTCGACCATCATGGCTTGAGTCTCGATTGGAGCGTGATACCACCACCACGATCTCTCAGCGTCTCGCCAGAACATTCCCATCTCCTCATTGGAAACTGAGCGTTCGTTGAGACTCTTTACAATTGCGGCAGGGACTTCTTTATCTCCCATTCGTTTCAAGGCCACCGCGATGTGGGCTTGAGACTGGCGATTGATCTGCAGCCAATGCGAGCGGGCTTGGTCTTGCCAAAACCGAAACGGAACAGCGTGCTCTTGGGCAACGGCACGATCGCCGAGGAAGAAGCTTCGTCCATACAAATACAATGCGATGGTGCTAGAAAGATGGTTTTTCTCAACAATCCGATCATCGGCAGGAATCCGATCGTACCACTCGTGCATCCAAGCATCTAGTCGCTCCAAGGCGCGGAGCGCGATTGACTCATCGATGCGCACGCCCAAATGTCGGAGTCGACCGAATCCGGTCACAATGTAAAGCGAAAGATATTCGTTGTCCGGTCCGCCTGGGAACCATGGCCACATGCCGTTTTGCCGTTGCATTTGAGCGAGCTTGGTGATTGCGGCGTTCACCTCGGTGTCTAGGCGGTTGTTATCGAATAGGATGCCGACATTGCGTCGCGACTGAGATTCCTTGATCGCATCGCGCAACCAAGGCGTCTCTTCGATCATGACTCCCTTGAGATCCTCGTTCTTTTCGAGCGGTGATTTCAACGCATCAGGCTGCAGTTGCCGCCAGACTTCAAAAACGCGTTGGATTTTCGGATCGCTTTGGGCGACATGTCGAGCCAGGCTGTTCGCGTAAAGGCGATTGAAGGTTTGCTCGCTGCAGTCGTACGGGTATTCCATCAAGTAAGGGAGTGCGAGGACCGCATACCATGCTGGTTGCGAGGTCATTTGCAGGGTGAGCGACTGATTGCGAATCGTTTTCGAATCTCCGGATTCGAGCAGCTTTTTCAGCTCGAATTCCTTCTTGGTGTTGCCGCGGATCGGGAGTGGAATTGACTCGGTGACCAAGACTCGGTTGGACAGGACAGGCAGCATTCCTTGTTCGCCATCCGACATTTTTTCCGTAGCTGCCACCGTCGTGTAGATGATTGGTTTCGCACCATCGGGAACAGCCAACTTCCATCGGAAGCTTTTCGATTGCTTGGGAGCCAACGCAAACAATTGCTCATTAGCTAGATTGCCGTAGGCTTCATCGACACTTACTTCGCTAATCGCATCGGTCAACTTCAAGGCGACACGGCCCGATTGCGCGTTTTCGGATTGGTTCGTGACCTTTGCTGAAAACTCGATCACATCTCCTTCGCGAAGGAAACGAGGTGGGTTCGGTTGAACCATCAAATCCTTGGCGGAGACGACTTGATCGAACAACGCTCCACTCCGAAGTTCTGTATCGTGAGCGAAACCGAGGAAGCGCCAGGTAGTCAAGGCTTCCGGCATCGTGAACTCTAGTTTCACCACACCGTCGCGATCGGTTGTCAATTGAGGGAAGAAGAACGCCGTTTCGTTCAGATTCTTGCGAGGAGCGACGTTGCCAAGGGATGCCGCTCCAGCAGCTCCACCGGGTTGCCCCACTTCGTCCAGTTGAACTTGCCCAGATATACCAAGATCCGCATTGACGACTCCAACGGAAAAACGCCCCGCATCTCCCTCCGCGACGGCAGCATTTTTCCGCATCGGTGAATCTTCCGCGAAATTCGCGGCGGCCGGGGCCATGGCCATCTCTGGCATTAATCCTCCTGGTGCTCCGGGCATCCCTCCTCGCTGCCTACGCAAGAACAGAGGCATCGGTGTGCTCCGAAGATCTTCCGGGAAACGCCTGTAGGACTGCATCACGGCTTTGTGCCGAGTATTGAAGTAACCGCTCAATTGATTGAAGGACTTGGCATAATTCTGAAATGCGGGGTACGAAGAGTCGTATTCCGAATAAAACACGTTGAACTGGCTGAGCCACGAGTGGGGTAAAAACGCATCGAGGGATGAGTCGTGCATGGCTGCAGCGAACTCCGCTGCGGCGATGGTCGCGTCAGGCCCGGAAATTTTTAGGCTCCAGGACTCTTTCGCACCGGGTTCGAGTTTTGAACGGAACTTCTCCCATCGCAGTTTGAGCGATTTATTCGTCCACGGAACATCCACATGGTGGTTGGTGGAATAGAGCCGATTGTCCCGCACCATGGTTACACGGATCGAAACCCCACCGCGCATCGACTCATCGATTTGTTGTTCGATCGTGGTTTGGGTCGCATCGACAGGAGTCCAGTATTTCTGAAGGACTTTGCCTCGATGAAGCACCTCGACAAATGCTCGGGCTTTATCGTAGCCTGACCCCCAGATTCCTTTCCACGATGTACCAGGCTCAAAGGCTTTAGGCTGGGCAACGAACACGTAGGGAAGTTTTAGTCCGAGTGTTTTTGCCTCGTCATCGATGACCTTGAGATTCAATTCCGATTTGACCGGCTTTCCGAACGCATCCTGCGACTCGAGCAGGATGCGATAGATCCCACGTGGAAGCTGGAGCCCAAACTCCGATGTGCCGTCTGCAGCGGTCTTGAACGTGGAATCAAAAACCATGTCTGCGACTGGCCAATTCTTGAAATCGGCCGGATCGGAAACACCGATGGGTGGGATGGGTGGCAGGCCACCTGCGCCCTGACGATTTCGTGTGCCACCTTTGCCTCGCGTTGGACGCACCATGGCTGGGCCGAACAGATTTGGCCGTTCGATGGTTTCAGGCTCCTTGAGTCGGTGCACCTTGATCGTTCCTTCGGCAGGCATGGAGACACCGCTCAAATTCGAAGTGTTTATGCGTACTTTGATCTCTCTCCCGACCGATTGCCATTCGTCCGCACCCATGGAAGCTTGAAGTGTCGTGTAACCGACGGAGACCGATGTGTTTCCTGTGCGAGTCTCCCCCGTACCATCCGTCACATCCGCGGTGATTGCGTAGGTGAAGATTGGTTGATCGGACTCGGGGACCGACCGATCCGGCTTCGCGATAAAATCGATCGCGAACGAACCGTCTTCAGAAGTGTCGCTCCAACCATGGGCAATCTCTTGTGCCTGCCCGAGGTTGGGAGCGATCCGCCACGGGTAGCAAAACATGAACCAATTGGGCCACCGGACCTGGCGAGTCACCCGATACCGCACGCGGCCAGCTTGGATAGGTGCCCCGGTATATGCGATAGCCTTGCCGGTCACATGAACCACTTGATCGAGTTTTGCGGTATCGCGCATCGGATCGATGGTGACTTGAAATTTCGGGCGTTTGTATTCTTCGACGCGCACCGCTGCGAAGGAGTTCTGGACATCGATGACCGAGACACTCATTTGTCCAGTTCCCCGGTCGCGAGGGGCGGTAAAGGTGCCGCTGAACGAGCCAAAATCGTTGCTGCGCACTTGCAGCGTTTCTATCTCCTTCCCATTGATGTCGCGAAATTGCAATTGGAACGCTCGCGAAGGAACCACTTCGTACTTGTTCGTTTTGGTACTCGCGATCATTGCCACCCCCTTCACGTGAACCATCTGCCCTGGCCGATAAATGGATCGGTCAGTGAATAGAGCGACGTTGATTCCAGGCTCGATATTAGGTTGGTTGTAAGTCGCGTACTCTTGGCCCGCGGCCAACTCTTGCCCATGATGGCTGGCGAGAAGTATCACCCCGCGATTTTGCGACGTGAACTCAAACATCCCGTTTTTATCGGTGGTTAGGGTCTTTTCAAGCTTCAGTTTGTAGGTGTTTTCGTCTCGGGTGAATGCACGAATCGTGGCTTCGTCGATCGGCTCGCCGGTTTGATTATTGAGGACAAATCCAGAGATAAGCGAGCCATTGGAGACTTGACGAACAACCAACGCGAGATCCGTGACCCAAACCTCACAAGCGCCGACGATGTTGTCGACGTCTTTAAAGTTCTCTCGGGTGCTGTAAAGGATAAAGTAGTAACCTGCGGGTAGGTCCGTTGGTGCTGCTAGGTCGCTCGAATTCACATGGTAGTCGTCGGTAGGTTCCAGGTCCGCAGACCAGTTGCGGACAGAGGGCTTAGTCACAAATTCCGCGATGTCTTTCTGGTTGAATTGCTCCGACTGCCAGTGATCTCGCGAGAACCGGCTTTGCCAATCCGAGCGTACCGCACGGAAATAGATCTTGTCGATGTTTCGGTAGCTGACTCGGATCGATGAGGAAGGCTTGTTCCATACTCGTTCCGTCTGGACCGTCACCGATTTGGCTTCGAGGTTCTGGACTAAGTTGAAGCAAAGGGCGCCGCCGGCACTCTCGGGAAATGCGTTCGCCCCTTGCTGGGCAACTTCACGGGCTTCAACGAGATCGCTCTCGGATTGCAGGATCTCGGCAAGGCGATACCGAGCTAGGGAAGACAGCTCATGATCGGAAAATTTATTCGCAAACGCCTTCAATGCGACTTTGGTGCGACTCTTTCCTTCGTCACCCTGCGCGTTGGCAAATCCGAATTGCAATCGTCCTAACTCCGCATCGAGCCATGCGCTTCGATCCGCATCGGACTGGTGGAACCGAAGCAGTTTCTGAAACAGCCGGATCGCCTTGAGTTGCGGAGAATCCGAATCCGTGGTTTTAGGGTCCCACGCGAGGAAATCTTCCACGGTGCCCAAGATAGGGCTCGAGGCATCCAGCTCAAATGCATCCTCTCTTTTTGCGCCAGCTTGTTCGCCCGACGCGTAAAAGTCGATCGCGACGAAGGCGAGGAAATCGTAGAGTGTAGGACGATAGGTGTCTGGCAAATCCCCCTTTTGCAGCAACGCATCGTACAGAGCGATCGGCGTCTTTTGTAGGCCCGCTTCGTCCTCGAGCGCTGCTGTGTAGTGTTTGTCGATCTCTGCAAAGAGCCTTTTCAAATCCCAGGTCGTGAAATCGTCACTCGGCGCCGATTCGGTAGCGGATCGATTCGCGAACAGCCAACGGTTCTCCTGGAAGTAGGCCCAATACCAGTAGCCCATCAACGCATGCATGGCCGATCTCATTTCGGGAGGGGCCGTCTCGAGTTCCTTTTTCATGCGAGCGATGCGTTCCGCAGGACTCCCTCCTTCGATCTCGCCTTCAATGGCAATCCGCTTCGCGATCGCCTTAATCGCTTCCGCGTATTCTTTGTCATGAAGAGCGCCCGCCAAAATCGGTTTGATTTCCTCGAGGGCGGACTTCGGCAACCCTTTGTTTAAGGCTTCGTCAACTTTTTTCCACATGGCCGCGCGTTCTTGGGCTGAGGGTGTTTGGTACGAAAGGAAAGCGGGAGCCTTTGCCCCAAACGCGGCGAGGCCGATCAAGAGAATTGCCAAGAGGACGTTACCGGCAATCAACGACATCGCCGTGGGACGAATGCTGCGAAGCATAATTCTGTTTCCTGTCCGAGGAGGATCTTTGAGAAGCAAGGAGCGGGAGTGGGCCCGCTGTATCCTTAGACGTTCCATCGTTCGAATTATTAGAGCAGATTTTTGATTTTTTGGGATCAACCGGGATCAGCATCGCCCCCGTATCGAGTTTCGGCAAGCAAATACCAGGGGGGGCGGGACCCGGTTGCCCTGTTTTGGGAGCGAAACCTAGCCAGAAACAGGTGGTATCGAAGGCCGGGATAGATATCCGCTGGTGAGTTGCCGCATGGATCGCGGAGTCGTTCGCAAAGCCTCGCTGACCGTCAGCATCACCCTGGCTCTTAGATCCCACTGGCTCTTGTTCACCGCGGCTCTTGATCACCCGGCTCTAGAGCACCTAGGCTCTCGGGTGCGGCAAGGCTTTCGCGGTCTGTGTCGTGAGAGTGCCGCACATCATGATCGTTGTGGCGGATTCGCACGTCCTTAAACACACCGTCACCAACGGCGAAGATTGCTCGTTTGAGACTCGTCGATTCAGGAAAATGCAATGCCCCCCTCAAGGAATTGAGGGGGGCATTACGGGATCTGAAGCTAAGCAGCTAAGCAGTGGCGACCGGTGTCTTCAGCGGGGCGATTTGGTATGCACGCGAGCGGAAGAGGAAATCGATGAGATTCCCTTCGTGTGGTTGGAGCCAATTGAGTCGATTGGTAGGCACGGGTCCGATGTTCAATCGATCGATATTGACAGCATTGGTCAGCTCATCGATCCACTTTTCGTCGGCCGTGATCGCGGTACCGATCAGTGTTTGACCGATCGACTTGATCATGTCCTTTTGTTCGCACTTAACGACAGAGGCAAATGGGAACATGTATTCCTTTGCTGCAACACCTCTGGCTGGTGAATCGGCATGAACCACCATTGGTCTTAGGTAGGCGCAGCGTTCTCGTTCGATCAGCCGAGGTCCATAAGAGGCGGTCATGTCCTGTACGCCCGACTCGCTGAGGTCCTGCTGGATCATGCTCCAAGTTCCCGTCGCCATCTGCGGATTGGTGAACGCAGCCAGTTCCGACTTCTCATCAGTTGGCGAAAGGGCATCGATAGGACCGATACGAGCTGCGAGAGCTTCGGCGATTTCTCGGGTGTGCCGCGAAGCCCAAATACCGGAGCAGTTGATACAACCTCGTCCCGAATTGCTCGCGACGCTTTCCACCATGAGGTCTAGGTAATCCTCCCAGTGGTCCACGACATCGTCGCCGAGAAGGATCTTTGAGAAGCCTGGCCCGTGAGCTTGGACGCGTGGATTTCCAGAGTATTGTTGAACGGTTTGAGCACTGCCAAAGATCATGCTCTTATCGCACTTGCTCATGATCGTTCCACCGACGTCATGCCCACCTGGGTACATGCAGAATGCCTCGGCGGGAATGCCGGCGGCAATGAAGGCATTGATCATTCGGTACGGTGTCCACGGCTCCTGCGAGCCGGGCTTGAGGACCAATCCGACTTGGAGTGGAACAGCGGGGAGCCAAAGGGTGTGTACGCCTGGTGAATTGTTAGGTAGCACAGCACCGAGGACGGGTGATTGGCATTGGAGGCTAACGGTAACGTTGCGACCTTCTTCACCAAAACCGCGACGCAAGATTTCTAGATCGAGTCCTCGCGTGAGGGCATCGAGAATTTTCCCCATGTTGCTGAGCACGAAGCAATTCTTTTTCATATTGCTTCGGCACATATGTTCTGGAAGACCGGTGCTGGCTGACTGATGATGGACGAACTCGGCAACCGACTGCGTTCCATCTCCGAGCGGCAGTGTCTCATGCTCGAACAAGTGTGCAGCTTTCTCGCACATTTTGATCAAGTCATCGGTCGGAATGGCGCGGAGGGCGTTCCTTGCGTTCGCGGCTTTCCGCATGTCCATTTGCACCATGCCGCCGTTGACTTGTCCAATTTTCGCAATCGCTTCGCCAGTATCGAAGTGAATGACGTCATAGGTGTCCAAGGATTTGTAGGGTTTTCCCCAGCGGAGCGGGTGAATCGTTAGCATGGTTGACTCCTAGTAGGATGTCCGACCCCAAAAAAGGACGGAGCGAGATGCGGTTCCAGGTTCGGTCTCGGAGAACAATTACAATCCGAGACACGGACAGAAAGGTTGAGCTCGGTAAACCGAGGCGGGCGCACTGTGGTCTTAGTAGACACCTACCGTGGTGGACGATGCAAATCCTCGGTACGGACGAACTCCGGAAACACCATCCCAGGGGTATTTCTGGAAAGGTCGCTCGCGTTCGCCTTCGTCGCGTTCCATGAAACCTGGGACAAAGAATTCTTTGGTCATCGTGTACAGTTTCACACGGCCGGTTTCGCCGTATCCCACCACCTTGTTGATGTCATCAAAGTCTACGATTTCCACGACCGCCCGCGGCTGTGGCGCGTAGTACGCGATGGTGTAGTCGTCTTCGTCGGTGATTGGGCGGGAGCATGCCAACCCCATCAGTGTATTGCCATAAGTCGGGGTCATGTAGATCCCACTGTCTTGCGGTAACCCCTCGAGGAGTTCTTCCACGCAAAAGCGGGTCCATTGCGGGGTGAACTCGGTTCCTCCGGAAAAGATCCCGGTGATCCCGACATCTTTGATGCTCAATCCTTTTTCGGCCAGACCCATCGCGAGGGACTCGAGTAGCTTTGGAGTGGCAAACATGCACTTGATGTTGTGGTTTGCCGTCAGGATAGTGATCGCTTGATCGATACAGTGCTTTTTGTACTCTTCAAGGTGCTCCATCCATCCTTTCTTGATCAATTTGATCACCCAACGGGGATCCAAATCGATGCAGAAGCAGATACCACCTCGGTACTGGCAAAGATGTTCGACGGCGAGCCTTAGACGACGTGGTCCTGAAGGCCCGAGCATCAACCAGTTCGCACCCTTGGGGAAATATTCATCGGGTAGCGTGTGGCTGAAGGTTTCATAGTCGATGCGAAAATCATCGATGACGACACGGCTCTTGGGGATCCCTGTTGTTCCGCCAGTTTCAAAAACGTAAGTCGGTTTGCCTTGAAGGCCCTTCGGAATCCAGCGTTCCACTGGTCCGCCCCGCAACCACTCATCCTCGAACTCCGGGAACTTCTTGATGTCATCGAAACCCTTCACTTCTTTCAAGGGATCGAACTTGAGTTCGGCCTTCTTGGCTAGCCAAAAGGGTGAGCCGGTGGATTCGTGGAAGTGCCACTGTACGGTCTCGTACGCATGTTGATCGAGGATCTTTTTGGCTTCAGCGATTTGCGAATCGGAGGCCAGCCATTTGGGGTCTGCCGCTGTCATGGGTTCGTCGGTGATGGGAAGGGGGGTAGGTAGGTGATTGCCAGGCGTGAAGCCGTCAGGCTAAGTGCCGAGCATTGTAGCCGAAAATCAAGTCCCCAGGTTAACCGCGGTCCCGATGAAGAGGCATCCAATTCGAGATACATCGCCGCAAGGCCTCTCTTGCGGCACGGTAAGAATGGTCAGCGCCATCGATAACCTCAACGCGATGCAGCGTTCTGGAATGGTCGGCTTCATCGGCACCTTCAAGTTTATTTATGGAGCATCGCTGAATTGCATCCACTAATAGTCGATCGGCATCTCGGAAATTGACGGAGCCGGCGCGGACTTCGGAGTCGCCGAAAACCCACAGGGTTGGGATGTGAATCTCACCGATGAACGATAAGTAATCGTAGGTTGCACCGCTTCCGTATTTGTCGAGGAACGTGGCTGCTGATACCCAGTTGGGTAACGGAAAACGAACGCGCATGATGTGGTGGTCGTCCCCAGCTTGGCAGAGCGCTTGCGCTTGGGCAAGGTGCTCTCGAAAGACATCGCATTTCTTGGGGTCTGCCAAGAGTAAGTCCGTGTTCAGTCGGGGTGGGGAGAGTGCAATAAAGCGGTCGATCCCCTCGATTTTGTGGGCCAGTGCGTAGGCGGATTTCACGGCTCCCAGGGAATGGGCGATGACGCCAACGCGAGGGGTTCCCTCAGACTTCGCGAAATTTATCCATCCTTGAAGATCCTCAATCGCATACTTGATCGTTTCGAACATCGAGCCCAGTCGAGCCGGGTAATCGGAGGAGCCAAAGCTGGCTAAGTCGTGTCCACGGGTGTTGATAAGAAGTGCACTATCACCGTGAAGAAGGCAGGTTTCAGCAAGGAACTGCAACAGGGACGAGCCATAAAAGTTGCCGTTTACCCCATGTACGATGATCCAGACTCGCCGCGATGATGTTTTCGGATGCGCGAGGAACCCATGTAGTTTGACGCCGTCGTCGGTGGAGGTTTCGACTAACTGACCGTACAACGTATGCATTGCGATTCCAAATTGGCCCCATCAAGCGCTGGCCCCATCAAGCGTTGGCCCAGTTCGAACAAACAAAAAAAGGCAGCCCGTCGAAGGGACTGCCTTTAGTTCTAAGTTGTTTCGTGTTTTGGGGAAGGCGCCATGGTGTGCGTATCAGGTCATCGGACGTGGCCCATAACGTTTTCATCGCCCATAAACTGGTTTTGAGCAGAGCTCGTTAGGGGTTTTCGGAGGGAACGGGCTTTCCGTCGGACGACTGATAGAGACCAGAAACCCGTCCTGTGCTCGGAACACCAGCTTCGCGACGAATGAAGTCGCTCGCGCGGTTTGCGGAGCCGAGTGGAACCACATCTTCCTCACCTGAACCACGCAGGTACCCCATCAGTTTGTCGAGATTGATGCGGCTGACCCCCATCGCCTTGGCTTGTTGTTCGAGTTCCAAGCGTTTCTTGGCGGCAACATCCCTAGACACTGCGTCTGCATCCCCGAGGACTTTGTACTGATCTCCCACAACTAGCCAGCGGGTGTTGACACTTAGGTTTCCGTCAACGCGGCCGTCGGGTCTGAGATCAACGGATACCTCGCCACCATTTTGTGCGATCAGAGCTTTTACCGTGTCGCGATCATCTTTTCCGTCGCCGTCGATATCGAGTTTACCGACGAGGCCAAAGCTGACTTTGCGACCTGGCTGCCACGCAGGCGAATAAATCTTATCCCCGCGAAGGATTGTGGCGTGCTTGCGATCCGGAAGGACTCGGGCTCGGGACAGGTGTTCCGTCTGTTGATTCACGTCAACGATTTCCAGTCGTGCCTTGGGCTTCTGGTCAGCGACTTTGCTCGCAGTATCATCGAGAACGGCAAAGCGAACGCCTGGTCGAAGTCCATCTGCTTTACCTAGGTTTAGGTATACCGTATTGCCGCCATCGGTGACTTCGGTGATTTTACCTTGAACGTACTGGAAGTCTTCACCCTTGATTTCCTCGAGTTGCTTGCCAAGGAGTTCGTTCTGCTTGGCGAGTTCATCGCGTTTCCTGGTGACTTCCGAGATTTCTTTTTGGTACTGCGCCTTTTCAGCTTCTCGTTGCTTGGCCAAACGTTGCTGTTCGGTTTTGATTTGGGTGATTTCGTCTTGCCGCTCTTTTTCTTTCTGCGTGTAGGTCACCGTGGCCTGCTCGAGTTGGCTTGCCAAAGTGTCCGCTCGCTTTCGTTCGGCCTCCGTGTTGATCGTCCATTGCTTCAAAGCGGCTTCGTAGTTGGCATTGAGATCGACTTCTTTTTTAGCTTGAGCTTCGATCTGGATATTCTTTTCCCTGACCGTTTGCATCAGCGTCTCAACGAGCTTGCGATAATTTTTCTCAGCGGAATTGGGGCCGAACAAGGCCATGTCGGCGTTGTACTTTTTCTGAACGTCGGCAACTTCTGGCGAGTTCGGGAACGAGGAAGCCATTTGCTCGATTTCGACTTGGGTGCCGGACTGAGAGCCGAGGATCATCTCAAGAAGTTTTGATTTCTTCCGTTCGTCGTTTGCCTTGTTGTCGGCTTCTCTTTGCTTGGATCGGGCTTCTTCAACGGTTTTGAAGTTCGTTCCGGATTGGAATACGACGTAGCAAAGGGCGCCGATGCAGAGCAAGCTGACGAAAGACATGACGATGACATAAGCTTGCCATACGTAAAGATTGCGATCGCGGGCCATCAATTACCTCGCCGACGAAAAGAATCACCAATGCACAGACGGGGCAACTCCGCCACGCCTCCATCTAGATCCTAAACAGCCCCCTTACTACCGTCAAACTTTCTCTGCTCAACTCTTGGTTTTTTCGGAGAATCCGCCCTTCCCAATGCGCTCAATCGCGCCATCCGGGAGGGATATATCGGTTTTTGGGGCATCGCAAGCTTGCAAGTGAGGGGCCCTGGACGCCAATTGGCTCCCTTTTTCGATACGTGTTTTCGTCGATGTTGTCTTCGGTTTTCCCCGGGAATTTGAAGGGATTTTGCCGTCGGATTTGGACGGTTTTCGGCGATGTTTTCCTTTGGGATTTTCGAAGCATTTAATATCGAATCCCTAGGATCCCTTTCGCAAAATAAGCTAAGTTACTGACGGTGTGAGACGGGAGAGTTTGCAGGGCGACCGGGTGGTTGGGGCTGTGAGGTTTATCTGGCGACCTGGACCGATCGAGAGGCAAATGCCAGCCGTGGGTTGGGGATCGATTCGCCGCGAATCAAGCCGC
>Ga0315899_10005874_pt1 | contig 13219 bp, 11 predicted proteins | sample LakEriMetagenome_2_FD_203518 | JGI IMG/M metagenome (GOLD analysis project Ga0315899, IMG submission 203518) | Freshwater fungal communities from buoy surface, Lake Erie, Ohio, United States - Buoy 4 MA112 | ecosystem: Environmental > Aquatic > Freshwater > Lake | place: USA: Lake Erie, Ohio...
ATAATGTCTTGATCTTTTGACTTAATGCCCTATGCCCCGTCTCAGTCTTTGCATGATTGTTCAAAATGAAGCCGCGTTTTTGCCTGGGTGTTTGGCCAGTGTGGCGGGACTGGTGGATGAAATGGTAATTGCGGATACGGGATCAACGGATAACACGGTGGAAATTGCCACCCAGGCCGGGGCAAAGGTTATTACGGTGGAGTGGCAGGACGATTTTGCTGCGGCTCGAAATCAAGCCTTAGCCCAAGTGACCGGGGATTGGGTGTTGGTGTTGGATGCCGATGAAACCCTCAATGAACGCATCATACCGAGCCTAAAAAAGGCGATCGCCACTGACAATGCCCTGGTGATTAACTTAATGCGCCATGAAATTGGCAGTCGTCAATCTCCCTATTCCCTGGTTTCTCGCCTCTTCCGTCGTCATCCCCAGTTAACATTTAGTCGTTCGTACCATGAAAGTATTGATGATAGTGTTTTAGGATTGTTAAAAACCGAGCCTAGTTGGCAAGTGCTTGATCTGGCTGGGGTTGCTATTTTCCATCAGGGTTATACCCCAGAATTATTACAACAACGACAAAAAAGTCAGCGAGCCCGAATTTTATTAGAAAAAGCCCTAGCAGAGACGCCGAATGATCCCTATTTGTGCAATAAATTAGGGGCTTTATATGTGAGCATGGGGGACGACAAAGAAGGATTAAAGTTACTTAAACAAGGCTTGAAAAGTAATACTGCTTCTATTCCTGTTCGTTTTGAATTGCATTACCATTTAGCCAATGCGTTTCGGGAACAAAAAAAATGGGAATTAGCCCGTAAACATTACCAAAAAGCCCTCAATGAAGAGATGTTATTACCGTTAAAATTGGGGGCGTTATTAAACTATGGCGGTATGTTATTGGAGTTGAGTTCTTTATCAGAAGCGTTGCAAATCTTTGAAACCGCTGCCCGCATTGATCCGTCCCAAGCCGTTAGCTTTTTTAATCTCGGCATGATTTATAAAGCCCAGGGTCAATTAATGGAAGCGTTAAAGGCCTATCAACAAGCTATTACGTTACAACCGGATTATGCGGAAGCCCACCAAAATTTAGCGGTAACCGCCTTTAAAGCGGGATTATTGGCAGAAAGTTTAGAGGCCTTTAAAACGGCGATCGCCCTCTATGATCAACGTCGTTCCCCGGAAGCAGAAAAATTACGACAAACGTTACGGGAATTGGGCATGATTGAGTAGCAATTAAGGCGATCGCCAACTGGGTAACATCAGGGTTGATCGGGTTTCTTATTCCCTTCGGTTGACTGAATCACAGCACCATCTTGAATTTTGAGTAAACCGGCGGTGATCACCTTTTCGCCGGGTTGAAGTCCCGCAAGAATTTGATAATTGCTCCCTTGCAGACTGCCGAGGGTAACGGATTTTTGTTGGGCTGTTAATTCGGTTTCTCCCGTTTTTTCATTTTTGCCCCCTTGCACCACATAGACAAACACCTCTCCCCCAATGCGGGTAACGGCAGCGGCGGGAACGACTAAGCCAGCGGATTGATCCCAAATCACTCTGGCTTGTACCAATTGGCGATTCAATAACTGACCGGCTTGGTTTTGAAAAGTCGCCCGGGCCAAGACACTCTGACCATTGCTGTCCACATCCGGGGAAATAAAACTGATTTGACCCGTGGCAATGGGCTTTTCTTTGGCATCGAGAATTTGCACAGTGAGCCCTGGCCGTAATTTTGCGGATTGAGCTAAGGGAACTGCCAAATTAAGGTCTAGCTGTTTATTTTCGGTCAAATTCGTGAGTAGATCCCCCGCTTCCACATATTCCCCTGACTTGACAGGGATATAGCCCACAATGCCGGTAAAGGGAGCCGTTACTTTGGTTTTGGCGAGGCGGGTTTCTAGGGTTTTAATTTGGGCGATCGCCTGGGCGACTTGGGCCTGGGCCTGGGCAATATCTTCAGGACGTTCGCCATTTTGGAGACGTTTTAGGTTTTGACGCTGGGCTTCCGTTTCCGCCACTAACCCTTCTACTTCCGCACTACGAGCTTTCTTTAACTGGGCTAATCGACGTTGGGCTGCGGTTACTTCGGCGATCGCCTGACGTTGTTCTTTGAGGCGCTCATCATAGGTGTCCAAAGCAATCACCCCCTGATCCCGTAAATCCGAAAACCGTTTCACCCGTTCATTGGCCAATTCCGCCCCCGCCTTCGCCGAATCGAGTTGAGCCTGGGCTTGGGCAATTTCTTCAGGACTTGATCCTTTTTTGGCATTGGCTAAACGACTTTGGACTTGATTTAATTCCGCTTGGGCTTGGGCTAAATCTTCGCGGCGAGTTCCCGCTTGGAGTTCCGCTAAACGGGCTTTTTCTTGGGCTAGGGTTGCCTGGGCCTGCAACAATTGGGTTTGCAACACATCATTATCGATGTGAAATAATACCTGCCCCTGCTGCACCCGTTGTCCTTCCTTGACCAAAATCTCCTGAATTCGTCCAGCGATTTCTGGGGCGATCGCCGTTCCTTTTGCCGCTTCTAGGGTTCCCATCAACAGACTAGCCTCCGTCACCATCGAAGGCTCTACCACCTGCCATTTCACCGAAGTCGGGGGCATTTTCCCCATCATGCCGCCTTTAGCTGGCCCCGTAGCTGAAGACTGACTATTCGCAGCCCACCAATAACCGCCACCACCAAACAACAAAGCACCACCGATCAACCACGGTAATAGCTTGAATTTACCCGACGGTGAAGAGGGGGGGCCTGCCACCGTGGAGACAGTGGAATCTGAGGGGGATGTGGCCGAGTCGGTGGAGGAGTCGTTTAGCACAGGGGGATGAGTCATGGAAAAACAGGAAAAGCGTCGTATCTCTTAAAGAAAGTTTACAGTGCTGACAGTTTCCACGATAACGAATTACCACTGAAAATGGCTTCTACCGTGGGCCATAGTCTAGTCTCGAACTCCGCCGGGCTCCTCTGTCTAAGCTGTTAAAATCAAAAACAATAAATTTCTGGTCTACCATTGCAAAATGGTATGCATTTTTTGACACTATCTGGGTTTTCCCCTAGGGTCATCGTTTCAGTTATGGGGGAGAACGGACAAGGTCAATATCCCGGTCTTATGTGTCATCTTTTACTTTTTTGTTTCTAATTTGTAGTTTCTATTATGGTTCGTCGTCGTTCTGTGCCTTGGATTCATCGCCATGCTCGCCTAATTATGGGGGCGATCGCCGTCATCGGGATTTTAATTACGTCCTATCTCACCTACTTGTCCTTTACCGGCGGGCAAGCGTTGTGTCCCATTGACCCAAAAACCGGTACATCAAGTTGCGATTTAGTGTTGCAAAGCGCCTATGCCAAAATTTTTGGTATTCCCCTGAGTTTATTTGGACTCTTAGCCTACTTGTCGATGGCGATCTTTGCCCTTGCTCCGTTTCTGGTCAATGAAGAAAGTAATAAAAAACAACGCAATTTCCTGGACGATATTACCGGGCGTTTGTTGCTCATTGGTGGCACTGCCATGGCCGTCTTTAGCGGCTATCTAATGTATATTTCCTTCTTTCGTCTACAGGAAGCCTGTCTCTATTGTTTAAGCTCCGCTACCTGTTCTTTGCTATTGTTTATCTTGGCAATTATTGGTCGGGAGTGGGAAGAAGTGAGTCAAGTCTTTTTTACAGCCATCATCGCCGGGATGATTACGTTGGTCGGGGCTTTAGGCATTTACGCCAGTGCGGAAGGGCCAAAGGCTAACGCTGATGGTCTGATCCCTATTCCGGCGATCGTCGGACAGCCCAAGCCCCCCAGCGGCTGGCCGATTACCACCCAATCTGGCCCCGCTGAAATTGAGCTTGCCCAACATCTCACTGACAAGGGCGTTCTTAACTATGGTGCTTTCTGGTGTCCCCATTGTTATGAACAAAAACAATTATTGGGTAAAGAAGCGTTCGAAAAGGTGACCTATATTGAATGCGATCCCGCGGGGAAAAATCCCCAAACCCAGGCCTGTGTAGATGCGGGGATTCAATCCTTCCCGACCTGGAAAATTAACGGTGAAATGATGCCAGGGGTGAAAAGTCCGGCTGAGTTGGCCGAGTTAACGGGCTATAGCGGCAATAAAGATTTTAAATATTCTTTGAAATAGTCAAGCCATCGTCAACGCAGGTAAGCAATGGTTACCCCCGATCCGCCTTCGTTTTGGGGGGCTAGTTCGTAGCGTTCCACCACAGGATGATTAGACAAATATTCGTGGACGCCTTGGCGCAATTTGCCTGTCCCTTTGCCGTGAATAATCCATAACACGCCGCTGTTAATCGCTTGATCAATGGCACTGTCTAAGCGGAATTGGGCCCGTTCTAGGCGATCGCCACGACAATCCAGGGTATTGCTTTCGGTGCGGACGGTGATGGGGGGCGGCTTAGGAGTTGGTTCGGTTTTCGGTTTAGCGGCGGCGGGTTTCGGCGGCGGCTCCACTTTTTTGCCGTCTAATGATTCAATTTCGGTGACGGGCAGGGTCATTTTCATTAAGCCAAAAGTGACATTAACCGTTTGAGCCGTGGGGTTAATTTGGGTGACTTCGGCAGTTTGCCCCAGGCTAGGAATCCGAATTCGTTCGCCCGTTTTGGGTTGATACCCCGTCAAGGGCAGGGCAGTTTTAACCTGTTGCTGTTGTTGAATATCCCCCAACGTTGCGGTGGCCTGTTGGGCTTTTTGGGCGGTGGGTTTGCCCCGTTGCAGTTGACGAATGACTTGAGCAATTTCCGCTTTGGCGGCGGCGATCGCCTGTTGAACTTCTTGATCTTGGTAGGCTTTAAGTTCCCGTTCCCGTGCTTGTAAACTAGCGGCTTTGCGGGAGACTTCTTGATAAAACGCCTCAGTTTCTTGTAGTAACTTTTGGGCTTGCGCCGCTTTATTTTCCTGTTCCCGTCGTTGGGATTCTAAACCGGCAATGACTTGATTAACCTCTTCGGAAAATCCCCCCAGTTTATCCCTGGCTTGGGCCACGATCGCCGTTGATAATCCTAAACGCTGGGCAATGGTCAGGGCATTAGACCGGCCGGGAATACCCCAGAGGAGACGATAGGTGGGGGACAGTGTCTGATCATCAAATTCCACCGAGGCATTTTCAAAGCGGGGATCTTGGTATTTCAGGGCTTTTAATTCACCGTAATGGGTGGTGGCCACCGTCAAACAGGCTTGATCTGCTAAATGCCGCAACAGGGCGATCGCCAAAGCACTGCCTTCAATGGGATCGGTTCCGGCCCCGACCTCATCCAGCAATACCAAAGAGGGGGCAAGGGGGATTTCTGGATCTTCAGCAACGGGTAAAGCGTCCAAAATGCGAATAATGCGACAAATATGCCCCGAAAAAGTTGATAAACTTTGTTGAAGGGACTGTTCATCGCCAATATCCGCCAAAATTTGGTCAAACCAAGGTATTTCCACGGGATCTTTGGCTGGAATGTACAACCCCGCCTTTGCCATCAAGGCAATTAATCCCAGGGTTTTAAGCGTCACCGTTTTCCCCCCCGTATTGGGCCCGGTAATGGCAATGACGCGAATTGGGGGATCAATGGTCAAACTAATGGGAACCACCGCTGTCCCGTCTTGGCGTTGCTGTTGCCAATAGAGTAGAGGATGGCGCAATTGCCGTAGGGTAATCGGCTGGGGACTATCGGGGGCGATAAATTGGGGCGGATTGCCTCCTAACCACAAACTATAGCGACAGCGGGCAGTGGCTAAATCCAACTGGGTGGCGATCGCCAATAAATTTTCGATTTCCGGTGCAACCGCTGTCACTTGATCACTCAGTAGCCGTAAAATCCGTTCTTCTTCCGTTTGTTCTTGGCGTCGGGTTTGTCGTAGGCGATTGCCCAGCTCAACAATGCCATGGGGTTCGATATAAAGCGTATTGCCCGTGGCGGAACTATCGTGGACAATGCCGGGAATTTGCTCTTTTTGGGGCGCTTTAACGGGTAACACAAACCGATCACTACGCTGGGTAATCACAGATTCCTGTAACGCATTACCGTGACGTTGGATAATGCGGTTTAACTTTTGCTGAATTTGCTCCCGTAATCCTTTTAAGGTTTGGCGAATTTCCCCTAATTTAGGGCTGGCCCGCTCTGCCACCTTGCCCTCTTCGTCCAAACAATGGTAAATTTCCTGTTCCAATTCGGGAAAGGTTCTCACCTCCGCCACCAACTGCTGAAGAATGGGCACGTCCTCTTCCCGGTCTTCAATCACCCGCCGCAACCGTCTCACCCCCGCCAAGGTGCTGGCGATCGCCAAGAGTTCCTTGCCGCTAATTAATCCCCCGATACTGGCCCGTTCTAAAGGGTCGGTTAAATCCGCAATGCCCTTAAATTGCCAATTCGGTTCCAGACTATTTTCAATCAACTCCACCGCTTGGGTTTGGGCTAACAGGGTTCTGCTCTCGGCGATCGTGGTCGGCGGAGTAATCGTTTGGGCCACAAAATTTCCCAACGGCGTTTGGGTAAACGTTGCTAAATGCTGACAAAGGCGCGGCCATTCCAACAGAGAAAGGGCTTCCTCTGCAATTGATGGGGAAAATTCCATCACAGTTAAAAATTATGTTTAAGCACTAAATCAACAGTGTTAACTGCTTAATTCAGGGGATGATAAATTTTGTTGAAATAGGGATCTAGTTTTATCTGGCGATCGCCCCATTCACAACCGATCAATTAGGTACTAAATGCCTAAGAGATCGCCCCCTCATTGCCAGACAAATTCACTAGCACAATCGTAATATTGTCCGATCCCCCCGCATTTTTGGCTTCTTCAATCAACTGTAAAGCCATCTGATCACAAGCCCCCCCTTGCCCTAATGTTTCACCAATCAGGTCATCGGGAACCTCTTCGGTTAAGCCATCACTGCAGAGCAAAAACATATCGCCTTTCTTGGCATCCAGGGACTCAACTTCCACAAAATTCAAATCCTGCCGCCCTAAACATTGAAATAATACATGGCGCCAGGGATGAATCTTCGCCTGTACCGGGTCAATATCCCCCATTTTTAAAGCCCGCGCCACCCAAGTATGATCTTCCGTCACCTGCTCCAAGGATGCATCTCGAAAGCGATACAAACGGGAATCCCCCACATGGGCCCGCCAAGCCCCATCATGACGAAACACAATTACCACCGCCGTTGTGCCCATATCCCGCCGTTCGGGGTGGGTGGCTTGGTCAGCCAAAATGCCTTCATTGGCATCCAACAGAGCATTTTTGAGCAAATCGGGGGAAGTTAAATCTGATTCCCAATGACTACTTAGATGACCTTTAATTCGTTCTACGGCAATTTGACTGGCTTCTTCGCCCCCTGCATGGCCCCCCATACCATCGGCTACGACATAAAAACGCCCTTCAGGGTCAAGATAAAAACTATCCTGGTTATATTGACGGACTAAGCCGGGATCTGTCTGCCCCGTTGAATGGCGATCAACAACCGATAAATTCACGTCTGTCACAAGTTTTAAAATTTAATGAGTGAGTAAATGGGCGACATAACCCGTTAAAACATGCGGTCTTGACGCTCTATGCGTTTTAGTAATCGCCAGAGAGACCAAGCAGGTGCTAATGCTATTAATAACACAACACCCGCGATCGCAAAATAATTGTTTACAAACAGTAGCGTTGCCGATAAAACCAAGGCACAAGTAAAAACAACGTAGTTAGTGCCCATTTGCATGTTACCCATCCGGCGTAAAAGCCGATCCGTTTCGGTGGATCGTACCCGTACGCGGATATCGCCCCGATCCAGTTTATCTAAACTTTCTTCAATCCGTCGAGGTAACCCAAAGGCGCTGCTTCCCGCTTGGGCGGCCTGACGACCCAGTTCATCAATGAGGCTGTTGGCGGGGTTGAGTCCATTGGAGTTGTTCATAATTTGAAAGGCAAACGGTTGAGCCACTGCCATAAAGTTAAAGTCTGGATCGAGGCCTTTGCCTACGCCTTCCAGGGTGGAAAATGCCCGCATTACAAAGGTGAATGTCGCCGGAAACCGAAAGGGTTGATCGTAGGCAATTTCATACAGGTCATCGCTGATTTTGGTAATGGATTGTTCTTCAAAGGGTTTGTCCATGAAGTTATCCAACAGGAATTGCACCGATCGCCGGATGGGCCCCATGTCGTCCGTCTCTTGGAGAGCACCGAGGGCCACTAGAGAAGTCACAATGCGATCCGCATTCTTTTCGGCCACCCCAAAGAGCGTATCCATTAACTTATTTTTGGTGTCTAGGGTGATTTCCCCCATCATGCCAAAGTCGTAAAAAATTAATTCCCCTGCTTCAGGACTAACCGCTAAATTACCGGGGTGGGGATCGGCGTGGAAAAAGCCGTGGTTGAGTAATTGAAATAAATAGGCTCTGGCCCCCAGTTGGGCCAACACTTTCCGTTCGAGTCCCGCTGCTTCAAGGGCTTCATAATGACTGATTTTGATACCCGGCAAATATTCCAAGGTCAAAATCTGGGCAGAGGTGTAACGCCAATAAACCCTCGGCACTTTGACCCAAGCTTCACTGCGAAAATTACGGCGAAAGGTGTCGGCGTTGCGACCTTCCAAGAGGTAATCGGTTTCCTGCCATAAAATTCGACAGCACTCTTCATAAATCCCCGTCCAATCGCGTCCCCGTCCCCATTTAGGATGATTTTGAAAGTATTGGGCGATCTTTTTGAGGATAGCGAGGTCAATGGTAAATAATTTTTTTAAACCAGGGCGTTGCACCTTAACGACAACTTCTTCCCCCGTATGCAATTGGGCCTTGTGAACTTGCCCCAAACTGGCGGCGGCGAGGGGAACTGGGTCAAAGCTCTGGTACAAGGTGCTAATCGGTTTGCCCAGTTCTTTTTCAATAATACTGGTGGCTTGTTCGTAGCTAAACGCAGGAACTTCGTCTTGTAATTTTGATAATTCGTCTACATATTCGGCGGGAAAAATATCAGAACGGGTGGAAAAAAGTTGACCGACCTTGATAAAAGTTGGCCCTAAATTTAGCAGGGTTTCCCGAATCCATTTGGCTTGTCTACGCCGCCGCTGTAAAAGTTTTTCTTCGCTGTAGCCACCGGGATAACTCCATTTTTTGCCGTTTAACCAGAATTGATAAAGCAATGTTAAAACAAAGCGCCAAATATCCCAACGTCGCCGGGTAATGGAATAACTATCTTGATTCCAGCGGTAACGTTTTTCCGACTCTAGGGGCGATCGCCGTCGATTGGGGGGAGAATTTGCCACGGCGTAGGCTGTCGTTTGGTTCAGATTACTGGAAAGGGCAGACACACTAATTGGGAGAAAGGATGATCGAGGTCGGGAGCGAAGGATTCGACGGGGGAGTTTTGCCCATTGGTATCGTTACGAAAGGTGGGGACGACTCTCGGACACAGGCGACAAATTACGGGTTGCTATCCCGATAGGTTTTGAGTTCTGCTTTGAGGCTGGCCATCTCTGCCCTAAGTTTGTCTAGAGTTTCTTGCAATTCATCGGCGGATACCATGCCATTCACGGTGGCGATCGCCACACTATCCGTCGTCACATCATTGGCTGCCCGCGCTTGGACTTCTTCCATAAATTTACGCAGATTTTCCCGTTGTTCGGCATCAAACTTACCCAGATCGCTGATGGCATTAGTAACGCTATCTTCAACCTTTTCACTCAAAACTTCAGCGAAGGCACGGCCTAGGAAAAATGCCTGGAGGACTTGATTTTGCATGGGCTTAATTTTGTGGTTGCATTTGTAACGAATTATAACGCGACCCATCAGGATTCTCACCCCCTTCTTCAGAATCTAAGTTCCAACCGGGACGGGGCGGAAAATTTTGGTCTGATTGGAGTAAGCCGCCATCGGATTGGTCTGGGGTCGAGGTTGACGGCGAGGCGGAATTTGCCGTGGTTGGGGCCGAACGTAGGGCCAAGCCAAAGCCCAGTCCGGCCGATAGCATGATGGCGCTGGTAAACAATAGGCTTTCCAGTAAGGGGTTTAGGGTGAAAGTCCGCATCTTGATTTAAGCACCCTTAAGCTTGGGGAAAGGTTTGTTCAAATTCTTCAATGAGGTCATCTAATTCACTCAATGCCTGGGAAACATCCAATTCCAAGATTCCTAAATTGGGTTGTTGGGCTAGGTTTTCTAAAAATTGCCGTTTGGACTTAATGAGGTTAATTCGTTCTAGTAAAGTGTTCTTGTCTAACATGATTAGTTAATAATGTATTGGATCGATTTTGTGAAGTAACATTACGCAAACGCCTTAATTATAGCGAGGCGATCGCCGTCCGCAAGGCGTTTGGGTCTAACTGATGACCAATAATCACTAGGCGAGTTAAGCGGGGTTCCGTCGCTTGCCAGGGGCGGTCATAAAAACAATCAAAGCGATCGCCAACCCCTTGTAACACCAACCGCATGGCCTTCTGGGGCACTGCCACAAAGCCTTTGATGCGATAGATTTCCTGCTGTTCAACTAAGTCCGTTAACCCCTGGATTAAACGTTGGGGATCAAAGGCGCGGTCTAATTCCACATAAACCGAATTAATGTCTTCATCGTGGTCATGCTCTGCTTCGTGGTCATGGTGACTAGGGCGATCGCCTAAGTTCTCTTCCACCGCCGCATTAAACCCCAATAAAATATCGGGACTGATTTTCCCCTGTTGACAGGGCAACACTTTCACCCCCGCCCTTAATTGTCCTTGCAACCATCCCTGAAGGCGATCGTGATCCGTGGCTGACAATAAATCTGTCTTTGTCAACAACACCATATCCGCGCAGGCGAGTTGGTCTTCAAATAATTCCTCAATCGGCGTTTCGTGGTCTAAACTTTCATCAGCTTGGCGTTGAGCTTCTAGGGCCGCCAAATCCCCCACCCATTGTCCCCGCACCAACGCATCCCCATCCACCACCGTAATTACTCCATCCACCGTTGCCCCCGTCCGAATTTCTGGCCAGCGAAAAGCTTGCAGCAAGGGCTTCGGCAAAGCGAGACCCGATGTTTCCACCACAATGCAATCAATTTGCTCCCGCCGCTCCAATAGGGCTTGCATAGTGGGCAAAAATTCTTCTTGAACCGTGCAGCAGAGGCAACCGTTAGCCAACTCAACAATATTCAGATTGGGGGTCGGTGGCGCGTTTAGTACATCGGGGTCATCCTCATCGCAGACCTGACAAGCTCGAAGAATTTCCCCATCAATGCCTACTTCCCCAAATTCATTGACTAGAACTGCAATGCGACGGCCTTGGTTATTTTGCAATAAATGGCGAACAAGGGTGGTTTTCCCCGATCCGAGAAAACCCGTGACAACGGTAACAGGAATTTTATGCATTGATGAATGCCTAGAAGAAAGTGAAGAAATGCCTGATTATTTTAGTCTCCCATTGTTCTGTTATTGACACTTATCGATTCCCCGCCCCTAAAATTCCCTAAATCCGTGAGATATCATGTCTTTGTCTACGAGCCGAAAAGTTTCCCCACCAATGCCAATAACCGTCGCTTTAGGTTGGTTTGGCGATCGCCGTAGAGATCCGCTTCGCAGTGTGTTGGTTAGTTTGAAGCAAAAAGTTAACATTAACTTTTATTTCTGTGATGTTTGAGCCTAACCCTATTAGTGCAAATAAATTATATTGGTAATTCGAGTTGTATCTCATTCTTTTTGGTTATATCATACGGCATTTTCTTTGATTTTAAAAAATGCAAAAAACTTGATTTGCTATCAAGAACCTGATTCAAAATGCCTTTTCGACTTAGAGATACAAATAGTGCCGCCGCCCTAGCCTGGCAGTTTAAAGACTTTTTGGGGTTAAATACGATATCCGAAAACCCGTGATAACTAAGTATTTTATTAGAAATATTAGGATTTTGAAAAAGTGCAGTCAAGTATAACCAATCATAAAATGCGTTAGTTGGTTCAGAAGGGAAAATTTCATCAAAAAAACGATATCCTATAAAATTTCCAGAATTTTGTATTCTTTCATCTTTTTTTGCTTCTCTGCTTGACACAAAATATAAATCTGAAAAGGGTCCTCCGTCAGAAAATATTTTGCTCCCTTGATAAGCACATTCAACTGATATTGTGTAACCATTAAAATTGATTAAAAGATTGAATGCGCTTAATTTTTTTCCTAACGACTCAAGAGATTTAGAAGAAATTTCTAGGATCGGATCTATTCCCAGAATGCGGGCTGACTGATGAAGAGATAATATATTTTTTTGAGATTGACTTTTTGCAAAGCCGGGATGCCATGTAAATTCAACAAGTTTTTCTTCAACAAATGGGTGATTTTCAGTAGGCAAAAAAATAGGTCTAGAAGCCATAATGACTAATCAAAAAGGAAAATAATTTGGATTGAAACTTTCCTCTATTCAATTAGATGAAAAAGGATTATTAAATGAAAAAGGATTCTTTCTCTTCCAGTAGCTATAATCGTCTCTTGGCTTGAAGAAACGATCTGAATAATAAAACTTGAGCCCTGGAATTTTATTATAGTCTTCATTAGTTGCTAACCATAAGTTGCTTGTATGCTCATCAAAGAAGTCTACTGACTTAATATATTTCACTGGAATTGGTTCTAATACTAAAATTTCAGCTTGTGGATCTGTTGTATAATCATCAGGAATGCCAAGATATTTACGACTTTTATCTGGCAAATTACCAAACATTTCCTTAAAATCATATACGGATTTTCTACTACCATTTAGTTCACTTTCTTTTGCATCATTAGATGCTGCGTTAGTACTATAAAACTTGCATTCTAACTCCCAAAGAAGAGATTCACTTAGACAAATTACTACCCATTGATTTTTGTCATCCTTTCCAGTTATATTCCTATATTTAAAAAACATTTTATAGTTTGGGAAAGTAACACTAATACAAACTGCGCCTCGTTGATCATCTAATCGCATTTCATCATTAGCTCTATATCCTTGAAAATTATATTGATCAAGTTTGTCTCTTCCTAAAAGTCCGTGAATCAATATACTTTTCAAATTATTCTTATGGGTAAAATGAACTAGCTGCCGGATTTGTCTTTCTTCGCATACAGTTCTAATTTGTTCTTTTCTTAAAGGTCCAGGTATAAGAATTGATTTTTTATTAAGAATTTCGTCCTCAAGCTGATTTGGTAGTGTTCACCTGGATGTCTTAAATGGCGAGTAGTTGCGGGGATTGACTTGACACTTTTTTAAAATGTCTCAGCGGGATGACCGTCTGAAATGCGGGAGGAAAGCCCAAAATGGTGTAAGGGTC
>Ga0315899_10005875_pt1 | contig 13216 bp, 13 predicted proteins | sample LakEriMetagenome_2_FD_203518 | JGI IMG/M metagenome (GOLD analysis project Ga0315899, IMG submission 203518) | Freshwater fungal communities from buoy surface, Lake Erie, Ohio, United States - Buoy 4 MA112 | ecosystem: Environmental > Aquatic > Freshwater > Lake | place: USA: Lake Erie, Ohio...
GTCGCCCCGGGCTCGATCGTCACGCGCGTGCGCGGGCCGTCGGCCACGGGCTCCGTGTTCCATGCCGGCACCACCAACAGCCCGTGGCCCACCTCGAACGGGCGCACGTGCTCACGCCATGCGTCCACCACGCGATCGTCGACCACCTCGAAGGACCACTCGAGCACGACGGGGAGCGACGCCAACGCGCGGTGAACCGTGTCGCGATCCTCGCCCATCGAGGTGCGCAGGATCACCGAGTCATCGATACCGACGAGCTCCTCGATGGCCACCACCCCGAGACCCCACAGAAGATCGGACACCCACTCCGCATCGGATGCGGGAACCGAGACGCGGATCGTGAGGGCCATGACGGATCTGCGTTGGTCAGTCGATGCGACGGAGCTTCTCGCGATAAATGCGCGCGCGGGCGACGTACGAGTCGGAGCCCATCTTGATCTCGGCCGGACGGGCCTTGTCGGGTTTGATCACGGCCGGACTACCGACGGCCAGGGCCCCCGAGGGAACTTCGGTGCCGTTGAGCAACACCGAGTTCGCCCCCACCACGGCACCGGCGCGCACGATGACCTTGTGCATCACGATGGACCCGTTGCCCACCAGCGAGCCGTTCTCGATGGTGCAACCTTCCAGGTGCACCATGTGGCCGATCACGCAGTCATCGCCCACGATCGTCGGGAAGATGTAGGTGGTGTGCAACACGCACCCGTCCTGGATGCTCGTGCGCTCACCGACGCTGATCTCGCCGTCGTCGCCGCGCAGGACGGCGCACGGCCACACCGAACTCCCCGCCCCGATGGTGACCGAACCGATGATGACGGCGTCGGGATGCACATAAGCATCCGGGTGAATGGACGGGACACGGTCTCCCAATGCGTAGATCGGCACAGGTCCACGGTAGCCCGATAGTGTGCGGAACCATGCCCCGCCGCATCGAGATCGAGTTGACCAGTTCGCGCCCCGACGGAACCTGGACCTGGCGCGCCGCCGGTGCCCGTGAGCCCAAGGGTGTCCTCGACGGCACCATCTTGCCCGCGGGATCCAAGACCGGTGACGTCATCAAGGTGGAGGCCGAGGCCGACATCGACGGCACGACCATCATCGGTGTCGTGCAGGCCCGCGTGAAGGTCGCCAAGGTCGAGACCATCGCCATCATCGGTCAGGACAAGCCGTTCGAACCGGTGACCCAACAGTTGGCCCGCAAGAACCGCGGCGACCGTGGAGATCGGGCGGATCGTGGCGATCGTCGTGATCGTGGCGACCGTCGTGATCGTGGAGAGCGCGGGGAACGACGCGAGCGCGCACCTCGCGGCGAGGGACGTCCCGCCGATGGTGAGCGTCGCGATCGTGGACCCCGACGCCCCCGCTTCGAAGCCCCGCCGGAACTTCCCCAGCGCCCCAAGGCCAAGCGTCTGCGCGCCAACAACACCCATCGCAAGGCCGTGTTGTCCGAGATCCCCGAGAATCAACGACCCATCGCCGAGTTGGCACTGCAAGGTATGCAAACGGTTCGCCAACGGTTGAAGGAAGCCAATGCCGCCTTGACCGCCGATGGCAAGCCCACGATGCCCGAGCAGAGCGTGTTGCAAATGGCCGAGAATCTGCTGCCCCGTCTGCGCGTGGCGGATTGGCTCGATCGTGCCGAGGCCGCCAAGCGTGATCTGGCGCAGCTCGACCTCCGCGATCTCCGAAGCATCGTCGCCGCCGCCAATGACGCGGTGATCGAGCGTTCCGAAGCATGTCGGGACCTCATCGCCGAGATGAAGGCCGGCCTCAACACGCGCACCGAGGAGGAGTACCAGAACTGGCTCTCCGATATCGACGCCAATCTCGGAGTCGGACGCATCGTTCGTGCGTTGAAGCTCGCCGGACAGCCCCCCAAGGCCGGAGCCATCTTCCCGGTGGATCTCGGTCGTCGCTTGGCCGAGGCCGCCACGGCGAACCTCACGGCCGACGCATTGGCCGATCGTTGGGTGGCCGTGCTCGAAGCGGCCGCCTTCACCCCGATCCGCAGCCAGATCGCCATCACCTCCAAGCCCGAGACCGTCCCGACCGAACTCACCAAGACCGTCGAGCGTCTCGCAGCCTTGCTGCCCCAGATCGCCGCGGCGTTCGGCATCGAGGCCGGGTCCAGCCACGCACCCAAGCCCCTACGTCCCACGCGACCGGCCAAGAAGTTGCCGCCGCGTCCGCCGGCTCCGCCCGCGACGACCGCCGAGCCCACCGTCGCGACGACCGCCGAGCCCACCGTCGCAACGGCGTCGGAGCCCACCGTCGAGCCCACCGTCGCACCGGCGTCGGAACCCGCCACCGAAACCGTGGTCGAAGCGGTCACGGACGGCGACGCGAACGCGACCACCGGCGACACCGCCGACTGATCGGTTGGTCGTCACGCCGACGCGACCACTACGGTCATCGTCATGAGCGACATCGTCACGTATTCCACCGAGGGCCGTATCGGCCTCATCACCCTCAACCGTCCCGACGCCCGCAATGCCATCAACGGCGACGTGGCACGTGGAGTGGAAGCGGCCATCGACCAACTCGAAGCCGATGACTCGGTGTGGGTCGGAATTCTGACCGCCAACACCGAAGGCCAGGAGCGACCCGTGTTCTGCGCGGGTGCCGACCTCAAGGCCATCAACTCCGGCCAAGCGGCCGATCTGAACACCAAGCGTGGTGGATTCGCCGGTTTCGTCTACCGCGAGCGCCGCAAGCCCATCATCGTGGCGGTCGACGGATTGGCCACCGCGGGCGGATGCGAGATCGTGTTGGCCGCCGACCTCGTGATCGCCACCACCCGTTCGTCGTTCGGCTTGGCCGAGGTGAAGCGCAATCTCATCGCCGGTGCGGGTGGGTTGTTCCGTCTCCCCCGAGCGATCGGTCAGGCCGCGGCCATGGAAGCCATCCTCACCGGTGAACCCATTCCGGCCGAGCGGGCGTATCACCTGGGTCTCATCTCGCGTTTGGTCGAGCCCGGTCAAGCCCTCGACGAGGCCCGTCGACTGGCCACCCAGATCTCGGCCAGTGCGCCCTTGGCGGTGTACGCCAGTCGTCAGGTGGTCTTGGCCGCCGCGTACGAGGACGACTCCACACTGAAGAGCCTGACCAACAAGCTCTTCGCCGAGGTCATGTCGTCGGAGGACACCAAGGAGGGCCTGACCGCTTTCATCGAGAAGCGGCCGCCCAACTGGTCCGGACGCTGACTGTTCGGACGACGATCAGGCGTCGAGGGATTTCGACACCGTGATGCTGCGCGCGGTGATTCCCGCGCGCTCGTAGAGATTCTTCGTTTCGCGGTCGCCCGGCAGGGCACTCCCCTCGACGAAGCGACACTTCAGGTCTCGGCCGACGTCGATGACGGCTCCGAGCAACGCGTCTCCGAACCCGAGCTCTCGGGCCTCGGAGACCACGTGAACCCGTTCCACCCGGACGATGCGACCACGTTTCGGATCGTCGTCGACACTCCACACCACGTAGCCCACGATGGCGCCGTCGATGATGCCGACCATCGCTCGCGACACCAGGTCCATTCCGTCCAGATCCGCCAGCGGTGGATGTTCGGCCAACCAGGCGTCACCACCGCGCTGACCGACGAGAACGTCCCGACTTGCGGAGTCGATGGCCGACAACGTCGCCAGGTCCGTCGCTTGCGCCCGACGAATCACGGGTTCGACGGCCATCGGAGGTTCAGCCGAACAACGGACAGGTGTCGTCGCCCACCGGACACGCCGGGGCACCCTTGCGCACGAGGAGGAAACACTGGTTGCACATGCGCTCATCCGCGCGTCGAGGCTGGATGCTCGACTCCGGGTCGGTCGACGACGGAAGCTCTTCTTCCTCCTCCTCGGCCTCCTCTTCGTCGTCCTCGCTACGTCCCTTGATTCGCGCGTCGAGAATCACTCCGAGGTCGGCTTCGACGTCGTCCTCGCCGACCAGCTCGTCGTCCTCGTCGTCCTCTTCCTCGTCGGCGACGGCATCCTTCTTGGCCTTCTTCGACTTCTTCTTGGGAACGACCACCGGCGCCTCGTCGCCCTCGGCCTCGTCGTCGATCAAGGCGACGGTTTCGTCGCCATCCTCGAGACCCAGTTCGTCGTCGAGTTCCTCCTCGTCCAGCAGATCCTCGGGGTCCTCCTCGGCGTCCTCACCCTCCTCGAGGAACGAATCCGAATCGATCTCGTCGGGATCCAGAATCTCGTCGTCGTCTGCTGCCATGACCTTCCCATCGTTTCGTGCGCCCCCGAAACACGAGGACTTGCGCGCGGATAATAGACACAGAACCCGAGGGGGCTCAGGGATACCCCCGTGACAGCCGTCACCAATTCATCGAAGGCCGGTCGACGTGGACGTCAACGTCCGCTGCGACGGGCCTCGGCACGACGTTCGGCCGCGAGACGCTCCAACTCCGGAGCCTCCACCGTCAGATGGGTCATGGCTTCGGCGATCGCTTTGTGACCGGCTTGTTCGCCGATGAGACGGTGCATCTCGAGTGCGACACGCCGGTAGGCCGGATGGCCCTGCGGGGAGGAACGCAATTCGAGCATGTGCATCGCCTCGCGGGCGTTGAATTGCATCACGTAGCGCACCCGATAGGCCATGGACACCGCGTATGCCGCCTGCTGCGGGAAGTCCGGCTTCAGTGCGTCATACAGTCCGGCCGAGCGTGTCATCACCTCGTCGAACACGTCGGCCACGCCGGCCTCGTCCACCAGATCGGGTCGGGTGTATCCGTGGTTCGGCGTCAAGGGTTGCCACTCGATGGTGAGCAATCGGTGACGTTGCATGTCGCGGAACGCGCCGTAGTCGGACAGAACGTCGAATCGGTAGTCGGTGCGCTCGAACGCTCGGCCCGGCCGATGACGGCGGTTCTCGCGATCGCCGATGTACGCCCGCAGGATGGCCACCTTCTCCGCGTGTCCCATGCGCTGCACCCGTTGCATGATCTGGGTTTCGGGCAGGCTGGTGTGCGAATAGCAGATCGCCCCGATGAGCTTGTCCTCGCCCTCGGGGTCGAAGTCGGTGAGGACCACCGGCGGCGCGTGATCGACGGGGGTCTCTGCGAAGAGACCCTGCACCAGTTCCGACGTGTTCTCGCGGTTCGACTCCAGATAGTCGCTCCACCGACCCCCGCGATCGGCGATGTCGACGCGACGCAGGAAACTCGGGATGACCTTGCGCAGTTCCTCGAGCATGAGTGCCGCGTAATGACGCGCCTCGGGAAGCGGGTGCGAACGCATCCGGATCAACATTCCCTCGTAGGACTGACCGCTTCCGTAGATACCCACGTTTGACAACGATGCGGCCGGTAACACACCGCGCACGGCGTCGAGAGCCTTGGCCCGGGTGGCCTGACGGAAGACGAAGTCGCTGTCGGCGGGGTCCCTCACGACGGTGGAGCGCACGTGCTCGGTGACCTTGTCCATCAGGATGGAGTACGAATCGAACATGCGGTCCATGTCGCCCACGTAACGGGTTCCGAAGCGCGAATTCAGCACGTCGAGGTCACGGTAAAAGCGGTAACGACCGCCGATCCGGGAGTCGTACGCGATGTATCGCGTGCTCTGTTCGAGGTAACTGGCCAATCGGCCCCACTCGAGGATCTTGGTGAGCACGTTCGACGCCTGCTCACAGGCCAGGTGCACACCACCCAATTGCGCCACCGAGTCGTCGCCATACTCGAAGAACACCTTCTCGTACAGTTCCTCGGCCCGCTCCAAACCGATGGTGGCGTCCACACCCTGATCGCCGGCGATGTCGAGGTCGCCCACGAACTCGTCGAGAAACAATCGCCGCAGACTCTTGGAACTTCGGCTGTACCGAGCGAACAGCGCACCCTTGACCACCTCGGGCAGGTTCACCAGAGCGAACACCGGGCCGTCGAGATTGGTGAAATAACGGCGAAGGACCTCGGACTCCGCAGGGGTGAACTCCTCGGGGGCGTAGACCGTCACGAGAGGTCACGCTAGTGGTTGGACCCGCGACGACGCGGTAATGCCCGAGCCGACTAGCGGGTGACCCCGAGCACGTCGACCGAGGAGACGACCCCGGCGAACTCCCGCTTCACCCCCGCCAACAGGGCCGGGTCACTCCACAGGTCGACCACGGTCATCGCCATGGCGGTGGCACCGGCGACGACGGCGGCATCGCCCGACTCCGATCCCGCATGGCGGGCGAAATCCTCGGTGTGGATGGCGGTGCCATCGGGCGCGGCCTTCACCATCGGATGGATGGACGGCAACAGGTAGCTCACGTTGCCCATGTCCGTGGAACCCGTCACGCGACGACCGACCACGTCGGGGTCCACGACCTCTCGTCCGATCGTGGTCATGTTCCGGACGTACGAATCCACCATCGTGCGATTGTCACGAACGTCGGCGTACGCCACGTCGTCCCACTTCGCCGACATCGTGCACCCACACGCCGACGTCGCTCCCTCCAGACAATCCAGCACCCGACGCTTCAACGGCTGCAGGGTTTCGATGGTGTCCGAGCGCACGTACCAATTCGCCGCGGCCCGACGTGGCACGACGTTGGGCTTCTCTCCCCCGTCGGTGATGATCCCGTGGACACGTTCGGTCGGCCGGATGTGTTGGCGCAAGGCCGCCACGTTCATATAGCCGAGAACCGCGGCGTCGAGCGCGTTGCGTCCTTCCCACGGCGCCGCCGCGGCGTGCGCGGCCCGCCCCGAGTACTCGACGTCGACGGTGTGAATGGCGATCGAGTGCATGCGCACCAGATCCGCATCGGCCGGGTGGACCATCATCGCCGCGTCTCCGGAGGAGAACGCGCCGTGACGCGCCATGTAGATCTTGCCACCCCCGCCTTCCTCGGCCGGGGTCCCCAGGATGCGCACCCGTCCACCCAGCGCGGCGGCCAACTTCGCCGTCGCCAGACCGGCGCCCAAACCCGCGGCGGCGATGATGTTGTGACCACATCCGTGTCCGATTCCGGGCAGTGCGTCGTACTCGAGCAACACCAGTATCTCGGGACCCGTCGTGCCCGCGGTGGCTTCGAACGCCGTCTCCACGCCGTAGGCGTGCCTCGTCACCGGCAGGCCCGCCGCCTCCAGAACGTCGCACAGCAGATCGTGCGCGAAGTGTTCGGCGAAATTCAGCTCCGGACGGGCGTGGATCGAACGACTGACATCGACGAGTCGATCGGCCATCGCGCCGATGTCGTCGATGATCGCGGACTTGGCGGCGTCGGCCTGGGGCATGACGCCAACCGTATCCGATGCCCCCGAACGGGCGACGACGCTCAGATCCAGAGGAATCCGGCGTCGGGACGAACCAAGACGGTCACCTCGTCGACCCGGCCCGCGCTCACACCGTCGACGACCACCACGTGATCACGACACGCGACGGTGATCTCCTTGACCGAGCGAACCGAGATCTCCGGATGCGGAAGGTGTCGGCCGGTGCGAGCGCGACTCCAGGCCAGGATTCGTTGGCGCACTCCCATGCCCACCCCCACGGTCAGCACTTCCATGCGACCGTCGTTCGGATGTCCTCTCGGCGCCAGGTCGCGCCCACCGAAGTATTGGGCGTTCATGATCCAGTGAACGTCGCCGCGCAGACTTCCGCCGCGACGTCGGGGTCGGCGGATCATCACGTGCGACACGGCCCCGGACGCACGACGGCGACCGCGATGGACGAACTCCACGTCCAAGAGGTCGATGGGCAGACGACGACCGGGTGCACCGGCCACCGCCGCGCGCGAACAACCGATGGTGGTTGCCATGTCGCCGGCCACCGCCATCGCATCCCGTCCGTCGATCAGATCACCAGCCAACAGAGAGTCGTCCGTCCGCGCGATCAGACCGCCCGGCACGACGCCCTGCGTCCCCCATTCGGTTCCCTTGCCGATGGTCATGGACCCACCGTCGGTAGCGCCGATGACGCCGCCACCACGCCGCGCAACAGGAGATCGGCCCCGGCCTCGGCCGCCCGACGGGTCTCGGGGACCGTCGAGATGATGGCGATCTGTCGAAGAAGGTCGATCAGTTGCTTCATGTTCCGAACGAAGTCGCCACCCGACAACTCCTCGGCCTCTACGACCTCGGCGAAACCCTCGCCGGCCGCCCACGCGTACGCGATGGCGATGTAGGTCGGATCGGGTGCTCGATGCGGGTTCAACGAGGCGGCCTGTTCGACCGCCGACAGTTCGGTGCTGGTCGACAGGATCCGCCGCCACTTCTTTCGCACCTCCTGGGAGGGAAACCACGGAGCGGGAGGCGGTTCGCTCGATCGATGTTCGTACACGAAGACCGATGCCAACGCCGCGGTCGACGCCGCATCCAAGCCGTCCAGAAATCCTCGCGACAAGCACTCGGCGATCAGCAGATCCGATTCGTGGAACGTGCGGGCGAGCGACTCTCCCTTCTCGGTGAGCGACCAACCATCCACGTACTCCCACTCGTTCAGAATGCGCAGCACCTTCTCGAACTTGCGCGCCACCGAGTTGCCCTTGCCCCGTACCTGTTCACGCAACTGTTCGACCTCGCGCGCCACCCGATCGGCCTGCGCCGCGGCCTTGAGTCGGTCCTTCAGATTCGGATCGTCCTCCACCGGATGAGTGGAGTAACCGGCCTCGCCCGGCGACGTCCATGTCGACTCCACGGTGCGCGCTTCCTTCAGACGTTCGGCGACCTGACGTTGGAACTCGGCCCGACCGGGTGCGTACGGAAGAGGCAAATCGACGGTTCCCAGAACGTTGGGCGGCTCGGCGAAATCGCGCGCCGACAGAGTCAGCGTCGCGCGACGGGTGGTGACCACGGTCAACTTGACACCGCCGGTTCGATTCGCGGACGAGAGAACCGCCGCTCGTCCGACGACCTTGCCTTTGGAGACGTGGATCACGTCACCGGGACGAAGCGTGGACAGGCGCCACTCGATCGAACTCTCGTTGCGCATTCCGACGGTGCCCTCGAGTCGCGCGCGGTACTCGTGGATGTCACCGAAAGGACTCTCGGCGGCCTCGCGAAGTTCCTGGAGTTGCTCGGACCGTCGATCCAATCGGGCCTCGATCTTCACCACGTCACGATCGGCTTGGTATTGCGCGAACGACAGGTTCAGGAGGTGCCGAGCCTCGTCGCTGGAGTACGAACGCACCAGATTGACCGCCATGTTGTACGTCGGGCGAAAACTCGAGGTGAGACGGAACGAACGACTGCTGGCCAGATTGGCCACCTGATCGAAGTGCACGAACGGATTCCAGAGGACGACGGCGTGGCCTCGGTCGTCGAGCCCGCGACGTCCGGCTCGACCGGTCAACTGCGTGAATTCACCCGGCGTGAGGAACTCGTGGTGCTCCCCCGTGAACTTGGACAATTTCTCGATCACCACCGACCGAGCGGGCATGTTGATGCCGACCGCCAGCGTCTCCGTCGCGAAGACCACTTTCACCAAACCCTGCACGAAGCACGCCTCGACAGTCTCCTTGAACGGCGGAACCATTCCGGCGTGATGGGACGCGATGCCCGCCTCCAACTGCGCCACGAACTGCGGATAGCCGAGAACGTCCAGATCGTCGTCGTCCAGATCACCCAGTCGTTCACGGATGATCCCACCGATTCGCGTCTTCTCGTCGGGCGTCGTCAGTCGCAGACCCTGTTTCAGACAGGAGGCCGCCGCCTCGTCGCACGCATTGCGACTGAAGATGAAGTAGATCGCCGGCAGCAAGCCTTCCTCCTGCAGGCGCTCGACCACGTCGATGCGCGCCGGGGTGAAGAGCATCCGGCGGGGGCGACCCTTGGTCGAACCCCGGCCACGAATCTGACGCGACTGATCCTCCAGCCGTCCGGCTTCCGGGTTCGGCCGTCCCGCCACCAAGGTCGGGAAGAGATGCTCGCGCTCGGTGGACTTGTCCCCCACCATGAAGAGGTTCTCCAACTCGACCGGGCGCTTCTCCTCCACGACGTAGCGGGTCGGTCCCCGTACCGTCGTGATCCAGTCGGCCACCTCGTTGGCGTTGCTGACGGTGGCCGACAAGCACACCAATTGAATGTGGCGCGGCAGGTGAATGATCACCTCTTCCCACACCGGACCGCGATACGTGTCCTGGATGAAGTGAACCTCGTCCAACACCACGCAGGCCAGTTCATCGAGCGCACGCGAGCGGGCGTAGATCATGTTGCGCAGGACCTCGGTGGTCATCACCACCACGGGAGCGTCGGCGTTGACGGCATTGTCCCCGGTGAGCAATCCGACCCGATCCCGCCCGTACAGCGCCACCAGATCGTTGTACTTCTGATTGGACAACGCCTTGATGGGCGCCGTGTAGAAGGCCCGGCGACCATCGGCCAGGGCCGCGGCGATGCCGTACTCCGCGACCACGGTCTTCCCGCTGCCCGTCGGGGCCGCCACCACCGTGGACTCTCCCGCATCGAGGACGTCCATGGCCTCGATCTGGAAACGATCGAGGGGGAAACCGTGATGCGCGATCAGCTCCAGCCGGTCGGTTCTCACCCGTCCAGTCTGCCCGTTGGAGCGCACGGGTGAGCGACTATTCGGCCGACACTCGTCCGCGGGTGGCCAGAAAGCCGATGAGGATCGCGATGAAGTAGAAGAGGGCCAACGGCACCGACAAGAGCGCCAACGTGATGGGGTCACCCGACGGAGTGATCACGGCCGCCAACACGACGATCAACATCAACGCCACGCGCCAGCCCTCCACCAATTGGCGCGGACGTACGGCGCCGACCAGTTGAAGGAAGACGAGGAGGACGGGAAACTCGAAGCCGATCCCGAATGCGGCCATCATCAGACCCACGAAACTGACGTATTTGCTGATCTGGAACGCCTGTTGGACGTCGCTTCCGGACCACGAGATCAACCATTCGAGACCCTTGTCGAGGGTCAGATACGCGAAGAAACCTCCGACGACGAACAACACCACGGACGACAGCACGAACGGAATGGCGTACTTCTTCTCCTTGGAGTGCAGGGCGGGAACCACGAAACGCCAGATCTGCCACAGCACGACCGGGAGCGCCAGGATGAGACCACCGTAGAGCGAGATGCGCAACCGGGCATTGAAACCCTCGAGCGGACCGAGCGTGAAGAAGTCGCAGTTGGACACCAGATCGGGACGCCGTTGGCACAGGTTGTCGTAGGGCTGACGCAGGAAGTCGAGGACGGGCTCGTAGAACGCCAGCACCACCATCATTCCGGCCACCACCGCCAGTGCCGACCGAATCAGACGACTACGAAGTTCGGCGAGATGCTCCGTGAGCGTCATCGCATCGTCGGTCTTGGCGACCCGTTCCTTCTTGAAGAACCGCAGTTTCACGAGGGCTTCGCCTCGTCATCGGCGTCCGGATCGGCGCTCGCCTCCGGTGACGTGGACGGATCGGTCTCCGCGCGGGACGCGTTCTCGAACGAACGGCTCGCATCCTGACCGACCTCCTTGATGGTGTCGCGAACCTCGTTCATCGGCCGCATCACCGCGTCCTTGGTCAACTGCGCCGTCTCGCGGAACTCGCGTATGGGCTCGTCGAACGCGTTACGGAACTCGCTCTGGAATCCGGTGCTCATCCGTTTCAGCTCTCCGTAGACCCGACCGAACCTCCGGATCGCCTCGGGCAACTTCTCGGGACCGAGGACGATGAGCGCCAGCAACACGATCACCACGATCTCGCTACCGGACATGTTGAACACGTCCCGAGTCTAGGTTTCACACTCGCCACGCGAAGCGTCTGCGGAGCGGCGCCCCACGGACCAGGTGTCACAATGGGTCCGTGCACCAACAGCGCCTCCCTTCCCTCCTCGATCCACCGGTGGCCTTCGCCCACCGCGGGGCACGGGCCCACGCGCCCGAGAACACCATCGATGCGTTCCAACTCGCCCTGCGCCTCGGAGCCACCGGCCTCGAGAGTGACACCTGGATCACGGCCGACGGCGTGGCGATCCTCGACCACGACGGAGTGGTCAAACGGCGCGGAAGGCGGGTTCCGATCTCCTCCGTCGGACGCGACGAGCTACCCGGGCACGTCCCCACGCTGGCCGACATGTTGCGCGCCTGTCCGGGGGATTTCGACCTCTCGCTCGACGTGAAGGACCCCGATGCCATCGACGCGGTGTTGCTCGCCGTGCGGGAGACCCGCCCCGACCTCGAGACCCGTTTGTGGTTGTGCCACCACGACTGGCGCGTGGTGGCGGGCTGGCGATCGGCCACCTCGGCCCGACTGGTCGACTCCACCCGACTCGCACGAATCAAGGAGGGCCCCGAGCGGCGTGCGGCGCAATTGACCGAGGCCGGCATCGACTGCATCAACATGCACCATTCGGATTGGAACGGCGGGCTCGTCACCTTGTTCCATCGTTTCGACCGGTACACCCTGGGTTGGGACATGCAACAGGATCACGTGTTGAACGATGCCTTCCGCATGGGTCTCGACGGGGTTTTCAGCGATCACACGGACCGCATGATGGAGGCTTACTCGGCCCAGATCGGCACCGGCCCCTGACACCGACGTCGTCGGCTCAGAGCCACGCCCAGGCACTCGCCGGCCAGATGACGACGAAGGCGCGTCCGCGGATCTCGTCGATTTCGATCGGCCCGAAGTCACGGCTGTCGAAACTCTGCACACGATTGTCGCCCATCACGAAGACCATGTCGTCGGGAACGATCTGCGGCGCGATGTCGGTGTGACTCCCACATCGTGACGAGGGTTCGACCGCCGCCGTTTGCTCGGGGTTCAGGTACGGCTCCTGCAGACGTCGTCCGTCGATGAAGACCTCGCACGAACGCACCTCGAGCGATTCGCCCGGTAGACCGATGACGCGCTTGATCAGGTCGTCGTGGTTGTCGACCCCGGTCAGGCGATCGAAAACGATCACGTCCCCCCGGTTCACGTCGTGCAACCGGTACGAGAGCTTGTTCACCAACACCCGATCCTCGGGCATCAAGGTCGTCTGCATGCTCGGACCGTCGATGTAGTACTGCTGGAACAGGAAGACGCGGATCAGCAGAGCCGCGACGATGGCCACCGCGACCACGGCCACCCACTCCCACACCGCACGGATCTGTTGACGCCGGCGCGCCTCGGGATCCACCCGGGGCGATTCGCCGGTTTCCTCGTCGGCCGAGGTTGGGGCGAAGTCGCCGTCGATTCCGATGTCGCGTTCCATGACGGTCCCACGGTATCGGTTCGACGCTCAGAGGGAGGCGATCAACCTCTCCACCCGCTCGTCGCGGCTCTTGAACGGGTCCTTGCACA
>Ga0315899_10005876_pt1 | contig 13216 bp, 11 predicted proteins | sample LakEriMetagenome_2_FD_203518 | JGI IMG/M metagenome (GOLD analysis project Ga0315899, IMG submission 203518) | Freshwater fungal communities from buoy surface, Lake Erie, Ohio, United States - Buoy 4 MA112 | ecosystem: Environmental > Aquatic > Freshwater > Lake | place: USA: Lake Erie, Ohio...
CGCGCGCGCGCGCAAACACACATGTCAACCCCCCCCCCCTGCAGTCTGTAGTGGTGCCCGCTGCGCTGCTAGGAGTGTGCGCACCTGTCTGTTAGGTTTTAATTAAGGTTTAGTTTTAATTAAGGTTTGGTTAGTCTGCGGTCTGTAGTGGTGCCCGTTGCGGTGCAAAGAGTTTACGCACCTGTTTGTTCAGTTTTAATTAAGGCTTAGTTAGTGTGGGGCCTGTAGTGCCCGCTGCGCTGCTAGGAGTGAGCGCACCTGTGAGAGAATACATTCTAGTAAGAGAACACATTCCAGTAAGAGAACACATTCTAGTAAGAGAACTAATTCTAATAAGGTGTGTGAGTGAGCGCACACGCTCGCGCGCGCTGCAAGGAGTGTGAGCACCTGTGTGCGTAGATCCGGGGGGGAGAAGGAGGTGTTTTGTTCATATTATATGATACTAAAGAGGGGACTAGTGTCTGTCTGTGTGTGTGTGTGTGTGTGCAGCGCTGCAGGCACACACACACACACACACACACAACTCGCGCGAACTTCATCTTCACGCTGCTGCAAGAGTTCGTGGGCGTGCGACAACTCGTCTCGAAGCGTTGCAATTTGCAATTTGCGGGTTTTTTGCAGGACTCAGGTCGTCCGGCCCCATCTGCGTCCTACTGTATGTGATTCGTTTTTGTGATTTTTTGAATATGTTCTCTTTCGGATCTGCGAGTTCCTCGTGTGTGTGTGTATCTGTGAGTGAGTGAGTGAGTGAGAGTGAGTGATTGTGTGTGTATGTATGTATGCATGCATGCATGTACGTATGTATGCATACAAATATGGTATACATACATGCGATTTTCATGTACGATACCGACTGGCGGGCGCGGCGACCAAGGAGAGCGCGATGCTGGGACAGTTCCTCGTCTTTGATCAACAACTGTTCACGTAGTTGACTAATCTTGGCCGTGACGTCGTCTCTGTACGCCTTTGAGTTCCTCTGTTTTGGTTTAGGTTCAGTTTAGATTAAACTCAGGTGCAGGTTCACTAAAAAAAAGTGAACATGGCCATCACGTCGTCTCTGTGGGTATTTGAGTTCCTCTGTCCAGGTTTAGGTTTATGTTTAGGGTGACGCTTGGGGTGTTCAGCCCTTTATATTGACCTGGAGTCTAGAAGAGCGTGGACTGTGGAGCGTGTAAAAACGAGAGGAAAACAAACCTTCAGGAGCTCGTAGTATTGAGCGAGGGGGAAAACAAAACCAAAAAAATGAACAATAAAAAACGAATGTGTGAAAACAAAACTAACAAAATACCCAAAAAAAAAACCTAAAGGAGTTCGTGTCGCGTGGAGTGGGCGAGAAGGACATACTTGAAATAAGCGAATAATAAATAAATTATAAAATAAATAAACAGGCGCTACGACATTCTGTTTTCTCCCTATCGTTGAATACGAATAAATCCTCCTCATCTTCCTCCTCCTCCCCTCCTAAACCCAATCCCTGAACCCTAAACAGGCGACACGGCATTCTGTCGGAGGGGACGTGCACCACGACTCTTTGAGAAAAAGTGTGGGAAGTATTCCCAGAAGATGTTTCTAATAAATCATAATGATAAAACAGGCGCTACGACATTCTGTCGGAGGGGACGGACACCAAGATTCTTGAGAAGAGGTGGGGAAAGTATGCCAAGAGGATGTTTCTCTGATGATTAAAACAAAAAACAGGCGCTACGACATTCTGTCGGAGGGGACGTGCACCAAGATTCTTGAGAAGAAGTGAGGAAAGTATGCCGAGAGGATGTTTCTCTGATGATTAAAACAAAAAACAGGCGCTACGACATTCTGTCGGAGGAGAGGAACCAGGGAAAACAGCCGCACCCTGTGTGAAAGTACCGGGATCCTCACGGGTCCAACAGGGAAAACAGCCGCACCCTGCGTTAAAGTACCGGGTTCCTCACGGGTCCCAATCGGCCTGGTGGTTGGATCGTGCACCAGCCACCGTGGAGTTTTGGGTTCGATTCCCAAACGAGAGGAACCAGGGAAAACAGGCGCACTCTGTGTTAAAGTACCGGGTTCCTCACGGGTCCCAATCGGCCTGGTGGTTGGATCTTGCACCAGCCACCGTGGAGTTTTGGGTTCGATTCCCAAACGAGAGGAACCAGGGAAAACAGGCGCACCCTGTGTTAAAGTACCGGGTTCCTCACGAGTCCCAGAGCAGACTAGTCCACACAGGCCTCGGCTCGTCGTCTCTCGTAGCACATGTCCTCCACTATCCTCCCCCCCCCACGCGAACAGCTTTGTAATAGGTCCTGCAGAAATAAAACACACCTGAGGACTTGCGGCTGCCATAGCAGCAGCGTTGAGGATCAACCTCAATGTCCATGGCTGTGGCATAGTAGCAACTCCAATGCACGCTCCCTCTCGCACTCCCCTTCTGCTCCCCCTCCTTCTTTCACACAATCTCCCTGTCCCCCGCGTTCACTAGTGCGTGATGGGCAGACTAGTCCACACAGGCCTCGGCTCGTCGTCTCTCGTAGCACATGTCCTTCACTATCCTCCCCCCCCCACGCGAACAGCTTTGTAATAGGTCCTGCAGTAATGAAACACACCCCAGCGAGTGTCACGTTTCCGAGTCAAGACGTTTCATGAGATAATAAAAATTGCAACAGAAATCCCAAATCTCGAAAATCACTCCAAAGTCCAATCCAACTTCAAAGTTGACTCGGAAGAAGAAGAAACGACTCGGATCTAGGACAAAAAACCTAGCACATAAAATCACGCCGCTTGAATTGAAACATACAAGGGCCGCTGACAAACTAGTACCGTAGGCAAACGACGACAAACAGGCAACTACCTTATTCGACGTATAGACATAATTATATTAATAAACAGCTGAGAAGGTCTAGAGTACACTTCTGTGGTACTCAGGAACGATTTACTCAGGAACGATTTACTCAGGAACGACTCACCAACTTTTGCCATCAAAACAAAAAGCATCACCCAATCACGGCACGCCGCGTACAATCACTCATCCACAAGTCCTGCCTTGCCTGCATTGTAGGAGCGAGCAGGGTACAACCCTTATGATGACCTCCGGCCTGGCCGGCGACCCCCCTCCTGTATGCGTCTCTGAGCCTTGCGGGTGGTAACGTGCCCAGGAAGATGTCCAAAAGTTCTTCGTGTTCCACCGTGACCGGCTAATGGGATCCCCCTATTCACAATATGGGACTCTGTAGCAGGCCCGGGGAGGACCCCAATGCCTGGAAACAATTCAGGCCGAGCCAACCTGGGCAATAGAGCCTCGGTATAGGCCGCCTGGGCAGCGATGGATTCTGGGTGAGGGACTACGGGGGGGGGGTCCGGGTGGGTCGCCCTTTTGGCGCACGCCGAACTTAAGGGGCTCGGCTCGGTGTCCTCACTTGAAAATAAACACTCAACACACACCTTGTCCCGGGCCGAGTCCGACACCGTGACGCCGAAGGAGTCCCGTTAGGGGCTCGGCTCGGTGTCCTGATAAATAAACACTCAACACACACTGTCCGAGTCTCACCGTGCCAGTGACTGGCAGACTGAGGCTGAGGCTCAGGCTGATCAACTTTGAATTGGCCCGGGCGTACAGTTTCCTCTGTGACTACGTGACTAGTACTAGTCACGGTTGTCACTGGCACGGTCACGGTAGTATCATGATGATCACATGATCATTATGATCATACTAGTACCGGGGCCTGCCAGTATGTGTCGAGTGTTTATTCTGAAGGTCACCGGGCCAAGCCCTTTACGGGGCTAGATCAGCGTGCGCCAAAAGGGCGGCTAACCGACGATTGACCTAGAATAGTGTTCGTGCCTCTCAGGCTTTTGGACTTTGGACTCTTCAAATAAACCTATTGTTCGATCCCCAAAATGCTGCGCCATACCCCCCCCTCTCCGTCCCCCTAGTTAGCCATGCCTTGCTGTCTGCCAGTGAGGGGTACGCGATCTAGCTACTACAAGGGTCAGAAAGTCGCCTGGGCGGTGCAGGGGGGCGGGGTTGGGATAGCAAAGGAAAAGGGCTGTTAGAACACATGTCGCACAAAGACGTGACACCTTTTTGTAGGTGCTATAGTTTACAAAGTGAGGAAGTGAATCTTCATGATATTTACAAGAGGGAGGGAAGCGGCCTGGCCCGCAGCGGAGTTCGAGCACTAGCAAGCCTCCTAGCCCTCATCGCATGATCGTTCCCCGGAGACGCCTGCGCAGGACCGCTTGGCGCACGTTGTGTGTCCGTCGCAGGCGGGGCGGTGGTGAAGGTGCCGCCAAGCAGGGCCGCAGCTGGGCTAGAACTCTGGTCGCTAGACGCCACAGGTCGCGCAGCGGTGCGGCCGTCGCGGGGTTTTGTTCCCAACGCCTCTCCCGAAGCAGTAACTCTTTCAGCTTCCCCCGACACGTACACAAACGCCTGCCTGTGCCGAGGTATTGCATTGTCGCTGGAAGCAGCCCCAACAGCGGTGCGGCAGTCTGCCGCACCGCTTGAATAGTCCTCTTCATTCTCGGTGGGACGGCCGCCGTTAGTGGCAGATGGCATTTGCGCGAAGACTGGCGGGCCAACGCCTCTCTGCCTCGCCATCTGGCTGGTGCAGGGCAGGGAAGAATGTCCGCCGGCAACGGCCACGAGACAGTGAAGACAGATAGAGCCAGGGGCAAGCCCAGCCTGAGACTCTGCCACGCGCACGAGGAAAAACGGCGCCACTCGGGAAGCAGCTGCTCGCTTGAGAAAGGGCAGGAGGGCAGAAGCAGCCGCCGCCTTCCGCGCTCTTCGCTGTCGCCACGCGTTCTGCACGCATTCAGCAGAAGTATCCCCCGACAGACGCCGTGCGTAGAGTGTGCGAAAGAGCCGACGACGTAGCATGGCGCCAAGAGTAAACGCCGCACGGTGTCGCGACACCTCATCTCTGCGCCGCAGCACCAGACACCTGCGCCCCAGGTGACCGCGCACTGCGCACTGCAGCGCGATGGCCATGGCCTCTCGGACCTCCACGATTCGATTGAGCCTTTGCACTTGCGCGACTTTGCGCCCCAGATGTCCGCGCACGACCCGCGTCACGAGCGGAGCAACACAACGCTCGATGTGCCGCGCAGCAGAGCGAAGCTCGAGAGAGCAGCGCGCACGGTAGGCACAGTAAGCGTCGGTTAGTATTGCGATAGCAATATGCTGACAGCGCCAGAGTTGCACCGCCCTCAAGTTTGTTGCCTCTTCTGCCTGCGCAAATCGGCGCCGCGCTATCCACCCCCGAATCTGAGTCTGCACCACCAGACATGCACTGTGCCGTCGCCGCCACGAGGGTACCGAGCGCACGGGCAGGCGCACGCGCCAAAAGAACTGAATCCGGATAGCGGCATTGTGTCGACGAAGCTGCTTCAATGCTTGCCTTGCTTGCCGCATACGAATGCTGCATTGTAGCCTCGAGCAAGCACGTGCGCGCCGAATGATGCGCACCAAGCGTGCTGAAGCAAGAAGCAAAAACCATCTCTGAATCGTTGCAGCAGCTTGCTCCTGAACCCAGCGGATTCGACGGATCAGGTCCATGGGCCGGTGCAGACGCTCTCGCATCACCCTTTTTCCTGTAATATTTTGCCGCAGGGTTGGAAGGTAGGAAGCGTAGCAACAGGTGAGTGCACGTGACTCAGATTCAAGAACGCGCAATTGCTTGGCATAAGCCACACCACCACAGGAATCAATGTACTGAAAGAGACAAGAAATCAGATATTAATCGCGAAAATGGACAAGCGGACAACTTACTTGCCAACAAACCACGCGCAGCACATTGGAGATTAATTGCCATCGCCTTGCGCTGCTTATCATGCGCCCCCAATTCTTGACGCATGCCAAGCCAGACCAGGACCTCGCGCTGGGTGCCCGCCACCCGGCCTAACCTGCAACAGACCCTGCACACGCAAAACGCGTTAAGTAGCTGCGTATAGCGGAAGATGAGCCTAAACACACAAACACACAGCCTTGAATATCACAGACAGACCCAAATCAGGCAACAGCAAACATGGTGCGCGGCAGGAATTGGTGTTGAACCTGGCTCGTGCAAGCTTGCAACGCCAGGCTTGCTGCAGCTGTATCCCTGCCTTGCTGCGCGCAAGGCACAGAAGAGGATGGTATGGCTCGTAGAGCGCCGTCTCTGTCGCCACTTTGCGGCGGGCAAGCTCTGTAATACGCTTATGCCGCGCACTCCGCAACATGGCACTGACGGCCTCTACAAAGGCTGGCATTGACACAGACAACTCGTGGTGGACAAGGCTGTCTCCATGGTCTCCGTCAAGTGCTCTGCTTTCACAATGGATCTCATCCAACTCGAGTTGCGACATTACCGCGAAGACTTCATCGTCTGAATACCCAAGTGACACGAGGAACGACTCACAAGTAGGCCCCTGGACTGTGCAAGCTCCATCGCCATCGCATTCAATTTGAACCTGCCGATTTCGTAGGATTTCATAAAGGGCTATGGCCTCACGTGTGTCTTCTGCCTCGTCCGCATCCGCTGAAAAAAGAATCACTGGCAAGACCGCTTTGTAAAATTGCTCAGCATGAATCTCATCATGCGCAATTCGGTAAAGGAGGATGCAAAAGGTGTCCACGTCATCTTGTCCGTACCCCATTTCTGCAAGCACTCCCGCGCAATGAACCACCTGCCAAGAATGTATGTGCACCGTGTGCGTTCGTGCCCATGCCTCTTCACATCCATGCGAGGCCACGCAAGCATGCGTGCACGCACGCACGCACACCAGGGGAACAGGAGTGCGCGCACGCAGAGATACCGTCAGCTTTGCATTCGTCGAAAAGCCAGCAGCAGTCGCAAGACAGCGCGCTGTGACGGCCGGGCTGCTTGTACGCATTTGCATCATATGACTTGATGGCACTACGACCACACGCGACTCCGACTCCCGGAACAGCCGCCGCAAAAGAGCATCGTGCTGCAGCCTCCGCTGCATGCACGCCTGCAAAAAGATGGCGCTCGAGATGCGCATTTGTCGCACACGGTCTCGTGCACATTGTCTGGCCAAGTGCCCTCGAAAGGCTGCTTGTATCCTGAAAGCTTGATGTCTGTAGAAGGGCAAGATCTGCAGCTGACGACTAAAGATCTTGCGCGCCCAGTTGCAACGAATCGCACACTGCAGTGTGAGAGCACACGAGTTCGCCACATTCCGCAGGTGCTTACTTTGTAGAGGCAGCCCATTATTCGTTTCTTTGATTCTTCTCGGACCGTCAAATTCTAACTCCGTCCCCACGAGAAATCTGCGAGACGTCTTGCCAGTGCGTCCAGCAGCGATCTCATGCTGTAACGCGGTCGTCGGGATGCTCTTGACATTCTTGGGCGTGTGAAAGAGCTTTGAGTGGAACATGGTATCGTCACGGGTGCTGCAGGTGCGCGACAGCTCGTGCTGCAAAACTTTGGCGTACCGCTCGTGAATCTTTTCGGCCAGGCTTTCCGAGCCAGCAATAAGATGGCGAGCTACAAGCATGGCAGCCTGATACGATGTCAGACACTCACAACCCAACTTCTCATATACAGACCCCTGCACCAGCAGGCATGCTGCCAAGATTCTGAGCAGCGGCTGCGAGTCGCTGCTTTGCGGAATGTCATCATCGCCCAGCGTGTGAATTGTCTCACTTGATCCCAAATCCAAGACACCAACACAGATGTCAAGGCCAAGCCGCGCATGCTCAAGCGCCATATCGTCGTTCTCAGCATCAGCCAGCGCCAAGGCCAAGTTGGCATGTGCTGATGCCAGCGCTACTGTGTCGCGCGTGGCCATGCGCGAAGACAGAGCTTTCTCGAAACTATCAACCGCCTGGCGCATTTCACCGTTGCGGCTGTGCAGCAGCCCAATGTTGGTCCAAGTCCGCGCCGCCAGCTGCAGTCCACCAGATTTGGAAACACACGTCAGATTGCGTCCATTTTTGCAGCTGGGAGCACAACACATCATGCACGTACACGGCAATTGTTGTGTCGCAAGCGCAGATGCACCTGCGCCATTTCATTGTTGCAGCCCACGGGTGTCTTTTCGACCAACTGTCGGGCGCAATTCATCAGAGCAGTGCACTGCTCAACGCGTGCCTGAGCAAAGGCATCCTCGAACATGTCGTTGCAGTTTCTGCCAATCTGTAGCTGTTTTGTTTGTGAGGGGGAAAGGAACAAAACAGTCAAAGCAACAAGCCCCGTCAGTCCAGGAGGTGGCGGGATGAGCACGCGCAGCTGTGCCGTGGTTAAGATCAGCGGCAGTCAACACGCTTCGTTCGAGCCATTCTCTTCGTGAGTGCAATCGCGATGAAAGGTTGGGCGCAAATACCGTTGACAGAACATCGCCGTCTTTGTACGTAAACACCCCCGGACCCGCTGCAGCGTCCATTGCCTCGACTGTGTCCTCCTTGTTACCGATGAGGTATCGCGCTGATGAGCCTTTTGCACCCTTGTGTGGACTGCGCCAGCCGAACCTGGCGAGCGCGGCATGTGGCTGCCCTGCTCTGACGTCGTGGGCTGCGCATCTGCAAGTCAGGATAATGTTGAATCCGTGCTGGACAAGTCAGGAAGCATCTGCCACTGAAGCGTCTGCGCGCGGAAGAACCTGGAGGGGACCGTGGTCTGGACAATATTGAGAGCTCATGCCTGAAATTTGCAGGCAGCCTCTGCCTGACCGAGAAAGAAGACCGACGGGAATCGTCTGCGCCGAGAAAGAAGACCGATGGGACTCGTCAGCCTAAAGCCTAAACCCTGAAGCCTACACCCTGAAGCCTTCAGACAACAGCCCAAACCCTAAATCTTACAGCCTGAAGCCTAAAGTTTACAGCCTAAAGACGAAAACTTAAATCCGAAAGCCTAAAACTAAAGCCCAGAACCTAAAACCTAACGCCGAAAGCCTCCTGAACCCCCAGGAGGTACTAAGTAACTCCCCACCCCCAGGACGTACTTAAAGTAACTCCTGAGACACCTGGAGGAGTTACTTAAAGTACCTCGACCCCCAGGCGAGAGAGTGACAAACCTTGGACGAAGAGAGAGTGACACACTTTCGACGAGTAGCGCTGTCTCTCCGAGCAGCGAGGAACGCCCCCACTGTCGTCGGAAGAGCTGGCGCTCTCCTGCGCCGCGACTGGGGGGTACACCGCGGCAATTTCGGGCAGAGCGATCTTGGCGGCCGGGGCTCGGCGAGCAGACAGGGAAAACCTGTCGCAGCCAGAGAGAAGGATGACATTGTCGGCTGCCGGCACGGGGCGCTCCACGGGGCTAAGCGTATGCGTCCGTGTCCGCGCGTCCACGTCCTTCCGCGAGCGAATCACCCGGATGAGCGAGGAGGCATACTCCAGCTCCAAGTTGTCGCTGTGCGATGTCGATGTGGCAGCATCGCGCGGAGCCGGGCGCGGCTTCTTGTGTCCCTGCCCCGCGGGAATAGGCTCCAGCTGCGCCGCGCGCATGTCCGCGGCGGAAACCTCACCAATTTGTGGTCGGCAACCTCGGCAACCTCACCCGCATCGCATGGTCCATTACGCTCCATGCCATTTCATCCGTTGAGGGCACTACGAGACCTACTGCATGCACGAACTTTGTATTATAACTTTTTGCACACACAAAGCTTGGTCCTCAGGTCGTCCTCAGGGGTGGCCTGTATGCGCGGTGCGGCGGCGTTTTGCGTGTCACTGGCCGCGCTGCCCTCGTCGCTCGGGTACCTGGCGGCAGCGGGGGTGATCCGATCCGCGCAGTTACGGGCCGGCCGCGTGCACAGGTGTGGCACCTCGATGGCCAGCAGCGCGCAGTGCCAGCTCCAGATTGAGCAGTTTCCATGCCTTTCGGACAACTACGGTTTCCTGGTGCACGACGCTGCGTCAGGACAGACCGCAGCCATAGACACACCAGACGCCAAGGCCTATCTCGACGCCCTTGACCGGCGCGGCTGGAAGCTCACGCACATTTTGAACACGCACCACCACCATGACCACGCTGGTGGCAACATGGAGCTCAAGGCAGCAACGGGGTGCAAAATCGTGGGGCCCGTCAACGAAAAGAACAGGATCCCGGGATTAGATGTCGCTGTCGGGGGTGGAGACACGGTCCAAGTGGGCCGGCTGAATGCGACGGTGCTTGATGTCGGCGGACATACAATTGGCCACGTCGCATACCACTTTGGTGACGCTGGTGTGGCCTTCGTGGGCGACTCTCTGTTTGCAATGGGGTGCGGGCGTATGTTTGAAGGAAGTTACCCGCAGATGTTTGCGTCGATAGAGCGTCTTGCCGCGCTACCAGATGACACGGCAATCTATTGCGCTCACGAGTACACTGCGGCGAATGCCAAGTTTGCTCTCTCCGTGGACGGGTCCAACGCTGCGCTTCGTGCGAGAAGCCTCGAGGTACAGCAGGCCCGCCAACGCGGAGAGCCGACGGTGCCGACCTTGATGAAGCTGGAGCGGGAGACGAACCCCTTCTTGCGGTATCACTCTGCAGACATCCGAAAGGTGCTGGGAGTGGCTAGCGACGCACCAGCGGTTGAGGCCTTTGCGGCGATTCGCAAGGCCAAGGACAAGTTCTAGCTCCGCAAGGACAAGGACAAGTTTTAGCTTCTGCGCTGCGCCGCGGCCTCAACTAGGTTTGACACAGATGGTTGAGCTCTTTCACACAGAGCATCCGGCAAAATAAATGCACACCTCTCCCGTCAGCTTAAATTTTACGTGCGGGCGGCCGACCACTGCCCGAATGGCTAGTCGTAGCCAGACTGGCTACGATAGCATATACCTTGTGTGTGAGAAAGTGTGTGTGCGTGTGTGTGTGTGTGTGTGAGTGCGTGTAGCGCTCGTGTGTGTGCGTGTGTGGGATGACATGACCAAGCGTCCTTCGCCTCACGCTCAGCGTCCACCTCGTTAACTCCGTTTGGGTATACCCCCCCCGTCCTCCCCCCCACCCACCTCCCGCCCGCCCGGGCCGCATTCTGAATGCGGCCCGGTATAGTGCAAAGATGTACCAGACGCACAAAGCACAATACGATTTTTTAGTTCACTACAGACATTAAAGATGGTAAATTTAGGTTTATCGCCCACACGCGCAAGGCGCCATCTTTCAAGACCTCTTCATCTTTCAAGCCCAAGAGCTGTCCAATCACCCTATAGAATGTGTTCTTAAACATGTTCTTTAAATCTTTCAAGACCAAGCGCGGTCCAAGCACCCTATAGAATGTCTTCTTTAAATACAGAATGTGTTCCTCTACAGCTTTGCGCGCCCATTTTACCGCTACTTTCGAAAGTAGCGGTATAGTCATCGAACGTGTCCACATCAACCATCACCGACCAGAGTACCAGCTGGTATGACAAGTTCAGGGGACATCACTTCAAAGGGAGGAACGCCAACATGGGCCTAAACCCTAAACCCTAAACCCTAAACCATAAAGGTCAGGGGGACACCGCTTCAAAGGGAGGAACGCGAACATGGGGAGCGGCAGAATGAGCATATCCCATTGGGGTATACGGGTGCCCCATATGGGGGTGACTTGGTAATCCGATACTTAGTGCGTCGAGCATCCGTGCCCTTTCCATGCTTTCTCCGCCTTGTCCGAGGGTGTGTGAAGCCATGGTGGGGGAGAGGGAAAGGGAGAGGAGTGCGTGCGATTGGTCCATTGAAGGGAACAGGGTTGGCGAAGGAGCCTCGTCGAACATGCTCGGCTCGTCGACGGGGTGGTGGTCATCGTGCAGATCTATGGAGCGGAGCAGCACCATACCCACCCCGGCGTTGGCCTGCGCCTTGCGCTGGTTCTTGAAGAGGAAAACCAACCGCAACAGCCGCAACGTGTCCCGCACCCGCACGGCCGCCACTGGGATCCACTCCTGCACTCCGTCGAACGCGTAAGGGTTGATAACTACGAGGATACACGTGCCCAAACACACCTTGGCCACCAAAATGTCAAAGAGGTTGGACCGGTCGCGAAAAAACGAGCTCGAACTCCCCTCAGCAATGAAGCGCACGATCACCTCGTTCATGAGCATGGCGACCATGAAGAGCTCGAGGCCGATGAACCAGCGCGTGTGCGGGGCATGGTGCGGATCATACAATGTAACGCCTATTTCAAAGAGCGTGATGCAAATCATGAAGGCGTAGTAAAACCGCGCCACCGGCGAGTACACTATCTGGGCGGCCATGTTTTTCCAGCGCTCTGCCACGCTCATATGATGGCTGCTGGACGAGACGGATCCGACGGACGATAGGGACCCGGTCCGCTTGTATGTGGGTGCATCGTGTGCCCCCTGCTCGAGGTCCCCCTCCGCCACATCAGAGTCCTTGCGCGAACACTCCCAGCGGCTCGACGGGTGCGGTGCGCTGGCCAGGAATGAGGGCCGCTGCTTTGCCAAGCCCCCCTTCATCTCTTCGCTCGCGGCGGGCGACGCGAGCTCGGCAAACCAGTCGCCAGTATCCGAGGAAACCGTCGAGGACGCGCGACCAAAGCAGACCTCAATGCTCAGCGGCCTGCGACTGCCCCCGGTGTTCGTTGACGCTGCGCCCACATTGTGGCTCTCCATCAACTCTCCCCGCCCGCGCCCATCCTTTGAGGTCACGTCACAAAGAAATCGTCACGGACATGCCTTTTCTAGAAGACTTCTGTAAAAGACTCTTCGCGGCATCCAAGCGGATGCGACTGAGAGATGAGCACCGGGGTTTGGGCGGGGGCGGGCATGTGAGGCCGGGACGGGCTGCCACGGGGCTGAGCTGGCCAACTGCAGGGCTATGGATCGCGTCGTCACTATGCTGCGCTGCGCGTACGTGCGCCGGAGATGCAAAGAGCCGCCCGAGCCAATAGGGGAGATCATCTACGTCGTACGTACCTCGCTGCTCCGGCCCTACGTCGTGCATACCTCCGCGAGGCCTTCCTGAGAGGGCGGGCTCCACGCACCGACAGCGGCACCTCGGACAACACGACGCTTACAGAGTATTCCCTGCGACCCGCATGCGACGCATGCAGGCACCGAACGCAAGCGCAGATGGTATGACTGTGGGACTGTGCCGGGACACGTGCATGTACATCCGGTGCGCGCAGGGCGAGTGGAGGCAGGGATCCTCGGTTGGCTTCGTGATTGACAGGGCGCTCAGTCATACGCAGACTCCATGCCCATCTGACGAGAACAGGCAGACTCCGCTCGAGTAAGTCCGGGTGGGCGTCGACGTAGTGCCCTGGTGTTGGAGCGGGCGGTCGCTTGGACGCGACTGGGTGTGCGTGTGACGCGGGG
>Ga0315899_10005877_pt1 | contig 13216 bp, 10 predicted proteins | sample LakEriMetagenome_2_FD_203518 | JGI IMG/M metagenome (GOLD analysis project Ga0315899, IMG submission 203518) | Freshwater fungal communities from buoy surface, Lake Erie, Ohio, United States - Buoy 4 MA112 | ecosystem: Environmental > Aquatic > Freshwater > Lake | place: USA: Lake Erie, Ohio...
CAAGCGCCTGGCCAATAGCTACCTCAAGGACCCGATCACCATCGAGGTGGCGCGCCCCAACGAGACCGCCTCCACCGTCGAACAGCATTTTTACAGCGTGGTCGACGACGACAAGCGCCGCGCCCTGATGCAGATCGTGCGCCAGCGTGCCATCAAACAGGCCTTTGTGTTCGTCAATAGCAAACTCGGTTGCGCGCGCCTGGCCCGCTCGCTCGAGCGCGATGGTCTCAAGACCACCGCCTTGCATGGCGACAAGAGCCAGGACGAACGTCTGAAGGCACTGGCCGCTTTCAAGGCCGGCGAGGTCGATCTGCTGGTGGCTACCGACGTGGCCGCGCGCGGTCTGGACATCAAGGACGTGCCGGCGGTTTTCAACTTCGACCTGCCGTTCAACCCCGAAGACTATGTGCACCGCATCGGCCGCACCGGCCGTGCCGGGGCGTCGGGCCTGGCGGTCACCTTCGTCTCGGGCAGCGATGGCCGACTGGTGGCCGACCTCGAAAAACTCCTGAAGAAAAAGCTGGAGATCGAGGCCGTCGAGTTCGAAGAAGACCGTCCGCGCGGCCGCATCAACGATGGCCGTCGCACCTGGCGCGAGCGCGGCGAGACCGGTGACCCGCGCGACGCGCTGGATGCGCCCAGCGGCCCGCGTGAGACACGCGCCGCGCGCGCGCCCGTGTCGCGCGATCCTTTCTTCGATCAGCCTTATGAGGCCCCGGCCACCGAGGCCGCTGCGTCTTGGGAGGCCAGCGCCAAGCCCGCGACCGCGACCAGCCGCATCTCGGCCAATATCAAGCCCAAGCGCAAGGTCGCGGCGCTGTTCAAGACCGAAGAATGAGCCGCGGCGCGCCCGCGCCGCTCAGTGGACGCCGGGTACCTGCGACGGTTCGCAGTCCACTTGAATCAATTCACGTTGCGCCGGATCGGCCTCCAGGCGCAGCGCGCTCAGGCACCCGCCCCACACACAGCCCGAGTCCAGCGCCATCAGGTCGGGCCGCAGCAGCACCCCCAGCGTCGACCAATGACCGCAGGCGATCGGCGTGCCGGCGGTGCGCCGCCCCGGTACCTCGAACCACGGCATCGTGCCCGCAGGCGCTTGTCCGGGTCCGCCCGAGGCCTTCAGGTGCAGGGTGCCGTCGGGGCTGCAAAAGCGCAGGCGCGTGAGTGCGTTGACCACCACCCGCAGCCGGTCCGCGCCCTGCAGCCCGTCGTCCCAGACAGCGGGTTCGTTGCCAAACATCTGCCCCAGAAACTGCCTGCTGTGTGACCCGCGCAGCACCGCTTGCACCTCACTGGCCAGCGCCATCACCTGGGCCACATCCCATTGCGGCAGCACGCCCGCATGCACCATGAGCACCCCCTGGTCGTGAATTGCCAGCGGCCGGTGCCGCAGCCACTCAAGCATCGCCTCGCGATCGGGCGCCTGCAGCACGGTCTGCACCGTATCGCTTGAATGCGGTGCGCGCTGGCCGCTTGCCACGGCCAGCAGCGACAGGTCGTGGTTGCCCAGTAGGCATTGCGCCGCGTCACCGTAACCCATGAGCCGTCGCAGCACACGTTCGGACGCGGGGCCTCGGTTGACCAGGTCGCCCAGGAGGTAGAGGGTGTCGCGGCTCGGGGAAAACGCGATTTTTTCCAGCAGTCGGCCCAAGGGCGCATCGCAGCCTTGGACATCGCCGATCAGGTAGAGTGCCATGGTGTTCGATTCTCCCCCTGAACGATGGACGTCCTGCTGATCGCGCTGCTGACGCTCCTGAACGGCGCCTTCGCCATGTCCGAACTGGCCTTGGCTGCCAGTCGCAAGGCGCGGCTGCTGGCCATGGCCGAGGCCGGCGACGCAGGTGCGCAAACCGCGCTGCGGCTGATGGAGCAGCCCACCCAGTTTCTGTCCACGGTGCAGGTGGGGATCACCTCCATCGGAGTTCTCAACGGCATCATCGGTGAAGCCGCCTTCAGCGCGGGCCTGGCGCATTGGTTGGCGGGATGGGGTATCAGCCCACGGGCTGCCGGCATCACGGCCACCGCGATCGTGGTGGCCGTCATCACCTTCATCACCATCATCTTCGGCGAGCTCGTGCCCAAACGCATCGGCCAGCTCTATCCTGAAACCGTCACCCGCTGGATGTCGCGCCCGATGGCGTGGCTGGCGCGCGTGACTGGTCCCTTCGTGTGGCTGCTGTCGGCCACGACGCAAGGCGTGCTGCGCTTGCTGCGTATCGATACCAGCCGGATTCGGTCCATCACCGAAGAGGAACTCACACACAGCCTGGAAGAAAGCGTCGACGCCGGCGTCATCGCGCAGCACGAAAGGCAAATGGTGCAGAACGTCTTTCATCTGGACGACCGCAACCTCACATCGATGATGCTGCCCCGATCGGACATCGAGTGGTTGCAGGCCGATCTGTCCGTATCGCAGGCACTGGCCCAGGCGGGCCGCATGGGCGCGCATTCCTGGTACCCGGTGTGCCGCGGCTCCCTCGATGATGTGGTGGGTGTGGTCAGCGTGTCGCGCCTGCTGTCGCTGGGCGCCGATGAAGCGGCGCGGCCGGTCGAGGCCCATGCGGTGGCGGCGGCCTTCCTGCCCGAGACGCTCACCGGCATGGAGCTGCTCGAGCAGTTTCGTGCCCACTCCGCGCGCATGGTGTTCGTGGTCGACGAATACGGCGTGGTCCAAGGTCTCATGACCCCGCACGACCTGCTGGAAGCCATCACCGGCGAGCTGCAACCGGTGCAACAGCACGATGCCTGGGCCACGCGCCGCGAAGACGGCTCCTGGCTGCTCGATGGCCTGATGCCTGTATCCGAGCTCAAGGCCCGCCTGGATATCCGCACCGAGTTGCCCGACGAAGACCGCGGTCGCTACAACACCCTGGCGGGCCTGATCCTGGCGGTGTGCGGCCACCTGCCGGTGGTTGCCGAGCGCATCGAGTGCGCAGGCTGGGTGTTCGAGGTGGTCGACCTGGACGGCAAGCGCATCGACAAGGTGCTGGCCCGTCCTGTGGCCTGAGCCCGTCTCAATCGAGGAGCGCGCGGCGCAGGGGTTCGACCCAGGCGTGGCGGGCCGGGTCGTACACACCCGAGAAATACGAGCCCCACTCCCACCAGGCCCAGCCGATGCCGCGGCGTTCGGCCTCATCGCGCACCAGGCGTGCGTAAGCCGCGCGCGAGGCCAGATCGCCTGCGCTGTACGCCCCGAATTCACCCAGGTGCACCGGTACGCCGTGGGCGCGGTTCCAGCGCACCGCGTCGTCCAGGGCCTGCGTCACCTGGGCCCGCTGCGTCTTGTCGCAGCAGCGCGTGCCGGTGGGAAAAGGGTCCGCGCGCCAGGTCACCCCCTGGTGGGTGAAGTCAAAGGGGTCGTAGCTGTGGATGGCCACGATCAGGTGGGGGTCGGCGGGCAGACGCAGGGCGGGCAGGGCGCGCGGGTGGTTCCAGTCGCCCGGCCCGATCAGAACCACCCGCGTGGGATTGCTTGCGCGCACCACTGCCAGCAGCCGTGCGGCCAAGAGATTCCAGCGTTCACCCTCGAGCGCTCCATGGGGCTCATTGAGCAATTCGAACAGCAGCTGCGCGGGCCGATGCCGGTGGCGTTCGGCGATCTGTCGCCACAGATTGACCAGCCGCTCCTCGAGCACCGCCGCGTCTACTGCAAATTCGCCGGGGTGCAGCGCACCGCCGGTCAGCTGGGTGTAGTGATGCACGTTCAGGATCACCCGAACATCGCGTGCCAGCAGGGCATCCACTGCCGCGTCCACGCGCCGTGCAAAGGCTTCATCCAGTTGGGCGTCGGCGGTGGGGGCCGCGTGGTTGCTCCATCGCACCGGCAATCGCACCGTTTGAAAATGGCGTGTGGCCAGCGTGATGAAGTGGGGCTCCAGGCGCACCCCCCAGTCCCCTTCGCGCGGAGCTTCCAGCATATTGCCCAGGTTGATGCCGCGTCCCAGGCCATGGGCGATGGCGCAGGCCTCCCGGCTCACGGCATGGCACGCTTGCGCGGCGGCGGCGGCGGCGGCGGCGGGGGGGGGGCGGTTGGCGAAGGCAGTCGTGGCCAGCAGGGGGGCCAAGGCGGCGACCAGAGTGCGGGTGAAGGTGGCTTGCATCCGGCCATCCTGACTCGGAACTCGCGCGGCCAGCGTCAGCGAGTGTCCCGGCTGGCCCGTCGCTAGGGTTTTCACTAGTGAAAACTGTACATGGCCGAACAGTCCGCGCCCCCCCCAGCAGACAAGAATGCGGGGTCGTTGGGCAAGGCCGGCCGGCCGTGCGCCCTGGAAGAAAGAACTATGACGCAAGAGACATTTCCGCAACTTCTTTTGCACCATGCGGCCAACCAGGGTGAGCTTGCCGCGCTGCGCGAGAAGGAGTACGGCATCTGGCAGACGCTGACCTGGTCGGCGCTGGCCGCGCTGGTGGAGAAGCTGGCCTGTGGCCTGCACCAGGCGGGCCTCGCGCGTGGCGACCACATGGTGGTGGTCGGCGCCAACCGCCCGCGCCTGTACGCCACTATGCTGGCCGCCCAGTCACTCGGTGCGGTGCCCATTCCCCTGTACCAGGACGCGGTGGCCACCGAGTGCGTGTTCCCGATCAACAACGCGCAGGTGCGCTTTGCCTTCGCCGAGGACCAGGAGCAGGTCGACAAACTGCTGGAGGTGCGCGAGCAGTGCCCGCAACTGCAGGCGATCTACTTTGACGACCCGCGCGGCCTGCGCAAATACGACGAGTCCGGCCTGGCCTCGATCGACGAACTGGTCGCAGCCGGCGAGGCCCACGCCCGCCTGCATCCGGCGTTCTTCCGCGAGGAGGTGGCCCGCGGACGCGCCGACGAGGTGGCCGCGATGTTCTTCACGTCCGGCACCACCGGCACCCCCAAGGGCGTGGTCCACACCCATCTCAGCCTGCTCGATCGCGCGCAGGCCGGGGCCGAGTTCGATCACCTCACCGCGCGTGAGGAGGTGCTGGCATACATGCCGCCGGCCTGGATCGGCCAGAACATCTTCAGCTACGCCCAGTGGCTCGCCTGCGGCTACGTGGTCAATTGCCCCGAGTCGGCGGCGACCGTGATGATCGACCTCAAGGAGATCGGCCCCACCTACTACTTTGCGCCCCCGCGCGTGTTCGAGAGCCTGCTCACGACCGTGATGATCCGCATGGAGGATGCCAGCGCGATCAAGCGCCGGATGTTCCATGCGTTCATGGACGTCGCGCGCCGCGTCGGCCCGCAGCTGCGTGATGGGAAGTCGGTCGGCTTCTCGGACCGGATCGCCTATGCCCTGGGTGACCTGCTGGTGTACGGGCCTTTGCGAAACAGCCTGGGCTTCTCGCGCGTGCGCGTGGCCTACACCGCCGGTGAAGCCATCGGCCCGGACCTCTTCACCTTCTACCGCGCCATCGGCATCAACCTCAAGCAGCTGTATGGCTCCACCGAGACCGCGGTGTTCGTGTGCATGCAGCCTGACCACGAGGCGCGCGCCGACACCGTGGGCGTGCCCTGCCGCGGCGTGGAAATCCAGGTGACCGACAGCGGCGAGATCCTCGTGCGCTCGCCGGGCCTGCTCAAGGAGTACTACAAGAACCCCGCAGCCACCGCCGAGGTCAAGACGGCCGAAGGCTGGTACCACACGGGCGATGCGGGTTTCCTGGACGCCCAGGGCCACCTGAAGATCATCGACCGCGCCAAGGACGTGGGCCGTCTGGCCGGCGGCGCCATGTTTGCGCCCAAGTACATCGAGAACAAGCTCAAGTTCTTTCCGTACATCAAGGAGGCCGTGGCGGTGGGCGACCAGCGCGAGATGGTCTGCGTGATGATCAACATCGACTTCGACGCCGTCGGCAACTGGGCCGAGCGGCGCAACCTGCCCTATGCCGGCTATGCCGACCTGGCGGGCAAGCCCGAGGTGTACGAGTTGATCCGCGATTGCGTCGAGAAGGTCAATGCCGACCTGGCCAGCGACGAGCGCCTGGCGGGCTCGCAGATCCACCGCTTCATGGTCCTGCACAAGGAGCTCGATGCCGACGATGGCGAACTCACGCGTACCAACAAGGTCCGCCGCGGCTTCATCGCCGACAAATATGGCGTGCTGCTTCAGGCCCTGTATGGCGGCAAGACCGAGCAGTTCATCGAAACCCAGGTGAAGTTCGAGGACGGCCGCACCGGCAGCGTGAGCGCCACGCTCAAGATCGTCGACGCCCGCATCTATCCCCCCGTGAAGGCCGCCGCATGAAGATCGAGAACGACACCGCCCCCGACGGACTGGGCGCCGCAGCCCCTGCCGTCGGCGGGCACCAGATCGGCGACGTGATCCTGGACGTCCAGAACATCTCCCTGTCCTTCGGCGGGGTGAAGGCCCTGACCGACATCTCGTTTAACGTTCGCGAGCACGAGATCCGCGCCATCATCGGCCCCAACGGCGCCGGCAAGAGCTCGATGCTCAATTGCATCAATGGCGTGTACCACCCCCAGCAGGGGCTGATCACGTTTCGCGGCAAGCAGTTTCGCGACATGAATTCGCGCCAGGTAGCCGAGATGGGCGTCGCACGGACCTTCCAGAGCCTGGCTCTGTTCAAGGGCATGAGCGTGCTCGACAACATCATGTCCGGGCGCAACCTCAAGATCAGGAGCAACCTGCTGCTCCAGGCGCTGCGTATCGGCCCCGCGCAGAAAGAGGAATTTCGCCATCGCGAGGCGGTCGAGCGCATCATCGACTTCCTGGAAATTCAGCCTTACCGCAAGACGCCGGTCGGCCAGCTGCCTTATGGTCTTCAAAAGCGCGTGGACCTGGGCCGGGCCCTGGCCATGGAGCCCAAGGTGCTGCTGCTCGACGAACCCATGGCCGGCATGAATGTCGAGGAAAAGCAGGACATGTGCCGCTTCGTGCTGGATGTCAACGAAGAGTTCGGCACCACCATCGTGCTGATCGAACACGACATGGGCGTGGTGATGGATATCTCCAACCGTGTGGTGGTGCTCGACTACGGCAAGAAGATTGGTGACGGTACGCCCGATGAAGTGCGTAACAACGAACAAGTGATCAGTGCCTACCTTGGCACGTCGCACTGAGGGCGCAACGATGGGATTTTTCCTCGAGACTCTTTTCAATGGCCTCATGGCAGGCATGTTGTACTCCCTGGTCGCACTCGGGTTTGTGCTGATCTTCAAGGCCTCTGGGGTCTTCAATTTCGCGCAAGGTGCCATGGTGCTGTTTGCCGCCCTGGCGATGGCTCGATTTGCCGAGTGGATGCCGCAATGGCTGGACTTCGACAGCAAGGTGCTGGCTAACCTGCTGGCCTTCGTGATGGCCGGAGCGCTGATGTTCGGGGTGGCCTGGCTGGTCGAGCGTCTTGTGCTGCGCCACCTGGTCAACCAGGACGGCGCTGTGCTCTTGATGGCCACCCTCGGCATCGCCTATTTCCTGGATGGTGCGGGCCAGACAGCCTTCGGCAGCGACATCTACAAGATCGATATCGGCATGCCCAAGGAGCCGCTGTTTCTGTTCAAGTCGACCTTTGAAGGCGGCGTGCTGATCAGCCAGGAAGACCTGTTCGCGGCTGCCATCTCGGCGCTGCTGGTTCTGCTCCTCACGCTGTTCTTCCAGAAAACCACAACCGGCCGAGCCTTGCGTGCGGTCGCTGACGACCACCAGGCGGCTCAGTCCATCGGCATTCCCCTGAACCGCATCTGGATCATCGTCTGGTGCGTGGCCGGTGTGGTCGCCCTGGTTGCCGGCATGATCTGGGGTTCCAAACTCGGCGTGCAGTTTTCGCTGACCACCGTGGCGCTGCGTGCGCTGCCGGTGGTGATCCTGGGCGGCCTGACCTCGGTGCCTGGCGCCATCATTGGTGGACTGATCATTGGTGTCGGAGAAAAACTCTCGGAAATTTACATTGGGCCCATGGTGGGAGGCGGCATCGAGATCTGGTTCGCCTATGTTCTGGCTCTGGTTTTTCTGCTGTTCAGGCCGCAGGGCCTGTTCGGCGAAAAAATCATTGACCGCGTCTGATCCAACAGGACCCGAATCAACATGCTTTACCGCGAGAACGGTCAGTTCAAGACCTCCTACACCGACGATTCGCAGATCTTTTCGATCGCGCAGGACCGCTGGGTCATCCTGGGCCTTCTGGTTTTTGCCGCCGTCGTGGTGCCGCTGATCGCCAGCACCTACATGTTCAAGGCGATCCTGATCCCCTTCCTCATCCTGTCGTTGGCGGCCATCGGCGTCAATATCCTGGTGGGGTACTGCGGGCAGATCTCGCTGGGCTCTGGGGCATTCATGGCTGTGGGGGCGTACGCGGCCTACAACCTATTCGTCCGGGTCGAGGGCATCCCGCTATTGCTTGCCCTGCTGGGCGGCGGCTTTTTTGCGACCCTGGTGGGCATCGTGTTTGGAATCCCCAGTCTGCGGGTCAGGGGGCTTTACCTCGCGGTGGCCACACTCGCGGCCCAATTCTTCTGGGACTGGGCCTTCCTGCGCATCAAGTGGTTCACCAACCACGCCCCCTCGGGCTCGGTCCAGGTGGCCAACATGGAGGTGCTGGGCTGGGCCGTGGACGACCCCGTCGACAAGTATCTCTTTTGCCTGGCCTTCCTGGTCGTGTTTGCTGTGCTGGCCAAAAACCTGGTTCGAGGCGCGATAGGGCGGGAATGGATGGCCATTCGCGACATGGACGTGGCTGCCGCCGTCATCGGTATCCGACCGATGTACGCCAAACTCAGCGCCTTTGCGGTCAGCTCCTTCATCGTCGGCGTGGCGGGGGCCCTGTGGGGCTTTGTCCATCTGGGTGGCTGGGAGCCCGCGGCCTTCTCGGTCGATCGATCCTTCCAGCTGCTGTTCATGGTCATCATTGGTGGCATGGGATCGATCATGGGCAGCATCTTCGGAGCGGCCTTCATCACGCTGCTGCCCATCTTCTTGAACCAGGCCTTGCCGGTCCTGGGCGGTGCGGTGGGCATGGAAGTCACCACCGCCTTCGTCTCGCACGCCGAATTCATGATCTTTGGCGCGCTGATTGTCTGGTTCCTGATCGTCGAGCCCCACGGCCTGGCCCGCCTGTGGAGCGTCGCCAAGCAAAAGTTGCGAATCTGGCCCTTTCCTCATTGACCGACACCGCTGCGATTGCACGAGCCATTTCCCATCCGACCGACCTTCCCCTTGCGACTCGAGTGTTTTACCCCATGTTTTTTTCACCCAGGAGACCCACCATGAAGCTTCGTCAATTCGTTCTTGCCGTGACCGTGGCCGCTGCCGGCCTGTCGGCTGGCTTGGCTCCGACTGCAGCGACGGCACAGGCCGGCGAACAGTTCTTCCCGGTGCTCGTGTACCGCACGGGCGCCTACGCGCCCAACGGCGTTCCGTTTGCTAACGGGTACGTCGACTACCTCAAGCTGGTCAATGCACGCGGTGGCATCAATGGCGTGAAAGTCAGCTGGGAAGAGTGCGAAACTGGCTACGCCACCGACCGCGGCGTCGAATGCTACGAGCGACTCAAGGGCAAGAACGGCGGCGCCACCGTCTTCCAGCCCCTGTCAACCGGCATCACCTTCGCCTTGACCGAGAAAGCCCCGGGCGACAAGATTCCGCTGATCACCGCTGGCTACGGACGCAGTGACACCACCGATGGCCTGGCCTTCAAGTGGAGCTTTCCGCTGACGGGCACCTACTGGGACGCAGCCGACATCCTTGTGCAGCACGTGGGCGCCAAGGAGGGCGGCCTGGACAAGCTCAGGGGCAAGAAGATTGCGCTGGTCTACCACGACAGCCCCTACGGCAAAGAGCCCATCCCGCTGCTGCAGGAGCGCGCGGCCATGCATGGCTTCCAACTCTCGCTGCTGCCTGTGGCTCACCCTGGCGTCGAGCAGAAAGCCACCTGGCTGCAGATTCGACAGAACCGCCCAGACTACATCTTCCTCTGGGGCTGGGGCGTGATGAACGGCACTTCACTGAAGGAGGCTGTTGCCACTGGGTTCCCGCGTGACCGGATGTACGGCGTGTGGTGGGCCGGCGCCGAACCCGATGTCAAGGACGTGGCAGACGGTGCCAAGGGCTACAACGCGCTGGCCCTCCAGCATGGAGCTGAGCCCAATGCGGACGTGGTCAAGGAGATCCTCTCCAAGGTCCACGCCAAGGGACAGGGCACCGGACCCAAGGAGGAAGTGGGTCAGGTGCTCTACATGCGCGGGCTGGTGGCGGCCATGCTGGCGGTCGAGGGCGTGCGTTCGGCCCAGGAGCGTTTCGGCAAAGGCAAGCGCATGAACGGCGAGCAGGCGCGCTGGGGCTATGAAAACCTCAACCTCACCCAGGCCAAGCTCGACGGACTGGGCTTCAAGGGCGTGATGCGCCCGATTTCCACCAGCTGCGCAGATCACCGCGGCTCGACCTGGGCACGTGTCCACACCTGGGACGGCGGCAAGTGGAACTTCTCTTCCAACTGGATCGAATCTGACCAGTCGATCATCAAGCCGATGATCAAGACTTCGGCAGACAAGTACCTGGCAGAGAAGAAGCAGGCTCGCCGGGAGCCCAAGGACTGCCAGTCCTGATCCAACGCGCCCCCGCCGGCTTGGTGGGGGCCGGGTGGCCCTCAACGGGCCGCCACTGGCAAGCGCATCGTGCTGCGCTTGCCAGTGGCTTGAATGGAAGCAATCATGAGCAACCCCAACATCGTCCTCAATGTCAACGGCATCGAGGTCATCTACAACCACGTGATCCTTGTGCTCAAGGGGGTCTCGCTGAAGGTGCCTGAGGGCGGCATCGTCACCATCCTGGGCGGCAACGGGGCCGGCAAGACCACCACGCTGCGCGCCGTCTCCAACCTGCTCAGAGGCGAGCGCGGCGAAGTCACCAAGGGCAGCATCGAGCTGCGTGGCGAGCGCATCGAGAACCTTTCGCCCGCCGATCTGGTGCAGCGCGGCGTGGTGCAGGTGATGGAGGGTCGCCACTGCTTTGCTCACCTCACGATCGAAGAAAACCTGCTCACGGGCTCCTACACCCGCAAGGACAAGGGCGAGATCGCGGCCAACCTTGAGAAGGTCTACAACTACTTTCCGCGCCTGAAGACGCGGCGTACCTCGCAGGCGGCCTACACCTCGGGCGGCGAACAGCAGATGTGCGCCATCGGTCGCGCCCTGATGGCCAACCCCAGCATGGTGCTGCTCGACGAGCCCTCCATGGGCCTGGCGCCGCAGATCGTGGAAGAGGTGTTCGAGATCGTCAAGGATCTGAACCAGAAGGAAAAGGTCACCTTCCTGCTGGCCGAGCAGAACACCAACATGGCCCTGCGCTATGCCGACTACGGCTACATCATGGAAAGCGGCCGTGTCGTGATGGATGGTGCCGCCTCTGACCTGGCCAACAACGAGGATGTCAAAGAGTTCTACCTGGGCGTGGGCGGCGGCGAGCGCAAGAGTTTCAAGGATGTCAAGAGCTACAAGCGGCGCAAGCGCTGGTTGGCGTAATCGCCCCCACGTCGGCCCACTGCGTGTGGCCTCCTGCCCCCCGAGGGGGCGCTCGCGCCCTCGGCTACGACCCGGCCGCGATCTCCTGCAAGGCCGCGAGGTCCAGCACATCGATGGACCCATACCCGATCCGCAGGATTCCTGCGTCCTGCATCTCATGCAGTGCCCGGTTGGCGATCTGGCGTGACACGCCCGAGAGCCGCCCGATCTCCTCCTGCGAGATCTCCAGCTGCGAGGACGTGCCGGGATACAGGTCGCGGTTGAACAGGCTGGCCAGGCAGTAGGCCACCTGCGCCTTCGTGTCGTTCAGCCGCAGGCTCTGCACCATCGCGATGAAGTGCCCCAGGCGCGCATTGAGCTGTCCGATCAGCCACGCGGAAAAGGGGTGGCTCTCCTGCATCAGCCAGTGAAACGTGGTGCGTGGCATGAAGGCCACCACGCTGTCTCGGATCGCTACGATGTCATAGGGACGCAGCTCGCCCTTGATCACTGCACCTTCACCCACCCAGGCGCCTGCGGGCACACCGATGAAGCTGGCACTCTTGCCGCCGGCGGTGATGGTCTCGACCTTGAGCATGCCCTGCACCACCCCGATCCAGTGCGCCGACGGCGTGCCGCGCGCGCAGACCGTGGCGCCTGCCTCGAAGGCCCGCGCGTTTGTCTCGCGCTGCACACGCTCGGCCTGTGCGGGGGTGAGGCCGGCCATCCAGGCCGAACCCTCAAGGAATTTGCTAAGCGGGTCGGTATTCACTGCAGGCCGGGGGTGGTGGGTTGCGCGCGATTCTGCACCCAGGCTGCCTCGGGTTAACCCTGAACGACTGCCCTTGGCAATTGGTGAGGCCCGGACAGTATCGGACGCGCGCTCCCCGTAGATTGACGGGTATGACTGCACCGAACTTTGACGCCCAGGAGCGTCGTGATCCTGCGCAACGTGAAGCGGCCCTGATGGCGGCGCTTTCCAAGCAAGTGGCCCATGCCCAGGCCTGCGCCCCCGCCCAGGCCGAGCGCCTGCGAGGCGTTGACCCGCGCGCCATCACCAGCCGCGCGGCGCTGGCCCAGCTGCCCGTCTTGCGCAAGGGCGAGCTGCTCCAGGCGCAGGAGGCCCAGCGCGGCGTCGAGCCCTTTGCAGGCTTTTCTGCCAGCGGCTGGCGGGGCTTGAAGACACCGCGCCGCGCACGGCGTGTGTTTCAGTCGCCAGGGCCGCTCTACGAGCCGCAGGGCCAGGATCTGGATTTCTTTCGCATGGCGCGCGCCATGCACGCCGCGGGTTTTCTGGAAGGTGACTTGATCCACAACAGCTTTAGCTACCACCTCACACCGGCCGGGATGATGATGGAAGGCGGCGCCTTCACCCTCGGATGCACCGTGTTCCCAGGCGGCGTGGGTAACACCGAGCTTCAGCTGGCGGCGATGGCCGACCTGCGCCCGCACGCCTACGCCGGCACACCCAGCTTCCTGAAGATCCTGCTGGAAGCGGCGCAGGCCAAGGGCCAGACGCTGTCGGTGACCAAGGCCCTGTTCAGCGGCGAGGCCTTCCCGCCTTCATTGCGTGACTGGATGCGTGAGCGCGGCGTCGAAGGCTATCAGTGCTATGCGACCGCCGATGTGGGGCTGATTGCCTACGAGACCTCGGCGCGTGAGGGGCTGGTGCTCGATGAAGACGTGATCGTCGAGATCGTGCGACCGGGCACGGGCGATCTGGTGCCTGAGGGCGAAATCGGCGAGGTGGTGGTGACGGTGCTCGATCCGGACTACCCCCTGATCCGCCTG